>Ga0256839_1001512_pt1 | contig 28067 bp, 23 predicted proteins | sample 354166metaG_FD_185968 | JGI IMG/M metagenome (GOLD analysis project Ga0256839, IMG submission 185968) | Hydrothermal vent microbial communities from Mid Atlantic Ridge, Atlantic Ocean - 354-166 | ecosystem: Environmental > Aquatic > Marine > Hydrothermal vents | place: Atlantic Ocean: Mid... | reverse complement strand
CGCTAAATAAAGTACCGATGCCATCGCGCGTATACAGCTCTAATAATAAGCCATCCTGAGTCTCCGCACTGATTAAGTGAACGCGCTGAACGCCGTTTTTTAAGGCTGTTTTAATATGATTCAGCAAACGGCTTTGTTGTTTATGTGACTCAATAAAAGTATCCATTGATTGCAGTTCAATGTCAGTGGTGGGTGTAGCTTGATCAGCATGCACAAAAATAAGTTTATCGGCTTGAAGCGCCTTAGCGGTGGCGCTGGCGACATCTTCATAACGCAAATTAAATGCTTCACCGGTGGGTGAAAAGCCTAATGACGAAAGCAACACGATACTACCTGCATCAATCAGTTGTTTAATCAACGGAGCGTTGATTTTTCTAACCGTTCCGGTGTGCTGAAAATCCGTACCGTTGTGAACACCAAGAGGCTGAGCGGTAATAAAATTACCCGAAAGAACGCCCAGCCCTTGATTAATAACAGGTGGCATACTCAAAGCATGAGTCAGCTGGTTTTCAATCTCAACCCGCAAAGCACCAATCGTTTCTTTGGCGGTTTGTAGGGTTACATCATCCGTTACCCGCATATCATCAACGACGGTGATTTTATGGTTTAGCGCTGTAAGGTGCTTATCAACCTGCGGACGAGCACCATGAACCAAAACCACCCGCGCGCCTAAAGCAGACAAAATCGCAATATCTTGAATCAGCTTAGTAAAAGACTCACCCGCAATCACTTCACCCGCAAAGGCAATCACAAAAGTTTTGCCGCGATGAAGTTGAATGTAAGGTGCGGCTTCTCGTAAGAAGTCGGTTGGGTTGGAAATCATGCTTGCATTATCACCTTCAATGCCAATGAGGTCAAAATGTAATGATGATTGGTGAAAGGTTATTTCTGTATTTGAATAACTTCTTTATTATCAATGCAAAGCAAGCTTTCAGCTTGGTTAAACGCTAAACGTTTGTCGCCAATGACTATTTTCTTTTGTGCACCTTTTTTTGCTTCAATATAATAACTATGGCTGGTTGATAAGCTGCCAATTACGCTATCAAATAGAAACACGTTAACCACTCCGTTAGGTGCAAAGGTATAGGTTTTTGATTGATAGTAAAAGTCAGTATCATAACTGCCTGGTGCTGAATAACTATTCCCATATTTTACTGTTTTGGCAAAAACATACTTACCACTTTGCTTTGGGTGTGAGCGAAGTGCTTGGGTGGCCGCATTATTTTTCAGTTTTATCATCGCGTCATTTAAACGTATGCGCTGCGGGCTGTTTTTTATTTTTATGTAACTTCCTTTGTTAAATTCTGGGCTTTCCGCACTGGTGTTAAGGGTGATGTGCTCGGTGTTTAATTCAAAGCTATAGAGCTTTTCAGGTTTGCAGAATTGTTTTACATAAAGCTTTTTGCCTTCAGTGCGGTAAGAACCAGTAAACCCAAAATAACTATCATAAATCCATTGTCTGCCACTGTAACTTCCATCGCTAAGAAAAGACATGGTATTTATCCTGTGACCTTGAGAGTATTTTTCAAAGGTGTCCATCTGCGCCCATTTGCCAATGATATTGGGTGTATTGGATGATTTGACCGGTTGGATTGATGTGCGTAATAATCTTCCCGCATAGGCAAATATATTGTCATTATCATAGTCAGGTATATTATTAAGTTGCTGAATACCATTTGTCACAGTTTTAAATAACAAAGTACCTGAATTGCTTGTTTGGATATTTAAATAGTCATCTTTTAGGGTTGCGTTGAGTTTTTTAAAGACTTGATTGTCGATATAAATATCAACAAGATAATCGTTTGCTTGTTTTGAAACTATCAAAGTCATCGCAACGGTTGGGTTAAGTGGGCCGTGATTTATAATGCCTTGGAATCGTCCTACAAATGGGTCGCCTGAAACCATTACGGGTTCAGAGTAACGATAGTAGGTCGAATTATATCCATAGGTGAGATAATCATTACCGTGAAGAAAGCTTAGTTTAAAAGATGATGGCGGTGCAGAAAGGGCGAGGGGAGAATCTTTTTCAGCTCTTTTTACTGCAGGAATAGACAGCTCTAAAGTGCCGGTATTATTAAAACTCCATGTGCCAGAGTCATTAAATAAAACCTCTTTAGTCTCATCGGTAATGCCTTTAAATTGTAGTTTGTTGTTTGCATTAAGTGATAAGTATGCATGGTAGTAAATAAAGTCTCCGTAGTACAACCGCTCACTCGACCAAGTGCCATACAGCGGCCGCGCTTCAAACGCTTTTGCGATAGGGTCAGATTTGGCTCGAGTCGCTAAATGTCCGGTCGAGTCAGAATAATGGAAGTAAATATTATTGCCATCGCTCCACTCATAACTTTCAATTGAGTAACTGGTATCACCATTGAGTATAAGTAATAGAGAGGTATTATCCTCCAGCGTGACGTTATACCAGCGTTTGCAATCTAGCTGGCTGTGCTCTTGACGTAAATGCCAATAGGTTTTTTCTTCACAACTACCATCTTGTTTTAAAGTGCGAGAATCGGCTCTTCTGTAACTCCACATTGTCCACGTATCAACCAGCTCTTTTGGATGCGTAATACTTTTTATTTTCACATTATAAAATTGGCTGTTTGGTTTAAGCTTCGAAAAGACCTGTTGGATTTGTTGGGTGAACGGTTTGCTATTGTCAACTTGTGGAGTGTTGCCATTAGCCCCGCCCGACCCACCACTCCCAGCATTACTATTAGGCCCACCTTTGCCACCGCCACAGGCGCTGAGCAATAAGGTGAAAGAGAATAGGTATAAATAGCGGCTAAGCGTTTTCATAGGTGTTACCTGATGCTTGAATGACTTTATCTTAATAGAAAACTGATTACTTTTCTTTATAAAAATACAGCAATTATTAATCACGAACCAAAGGCATTAATAATATGGTTAAGCGTATCATCTATGCCTTCAATCGCTACTACGTCAAAGCGCATAGATGACTGGGGTGCGTGTTTTTGTTGATAGGCGAGTGCTGCTTTTATAATGCGTTGTTGTTTTTTGTGGGTAATACTGGCGGCAGCGCCACCAAAATCAGCATTTTTACGGTAACGCACTTCAATAAAAACGAGGCTTTCGCCGTCTTGCATGATTAAATCCACTTCACCGGCTTTGGTGGTAAAGTTTCGTTGTAGTAGTTTGTAGCCTTTATTGGTGAGATAGCTAAGTGCTTTATCTTCTGCTTGGTTGCCGCGTTTTTGTTTGGCAGTTTGATTGTTATTTGACGGTTTAAAAAATCGTTTTAAGAATTCCATAGTGTTATACAATAGCTTGATGAGCGTTAAAAAACCACAAGGCACTTTATACATCGTTGCAACCCCGATTGGCAATTTAGGGGATATCACTCATCGCGCAATTGAAACCTTAAAAAAGGTGGATAAAGTCTGCGCTGAAGATACCCGAAACACCCGAAAGCTATTAACTCACTTTGGCATTCAGGCTGATTTACAAGCTTTGCATGACCATAATGAGATAGCGCGGATTGAGCAGGTAAAGGGCTGGTTAGATCGTGGTGATCATATTGCATTGGTTAGTGATGCAGGTACGCCTTTAATTAGTGATCCGGGGTATCACTTGGTCAATGCGTTGGGGGATGATGGCTATAAAATTGAGCCGATACCGGGCGCTTCTGCCATTATAACTGCGTTGTCGGTGGCGGGTTTGCCGACTGATCGCTTTAGCTTTGAAGGCTTTTTGCCAGCAAAATCAGTGGGTAGAAACAAAGCACTTCAAGCTAATTTAAAAGAGGTACGTACGCAGGTTTATTACGAATCAAGTCATCGCATAGCCAAAACCATTGAGGCGATGTTGGCTATTTTTGGCGGTGAGCGTAAAGTCGTTTTGGCGCGCGAGCTGACTAAAATGTTTGAGCAAATCTACCGAGGTGATTTAGCCGGTTTGCAGGCATGGATAAATGACGATGCAATGCATCAAAAAGGCGAGTTTGTGCTAATGCTCGCGGGGCAAGTTCAGGATGAACAGACGAACGAGCAAACGGTAGCGGTTGAAAGTTTATTAAAAATATTGGTGGATGAACTGCCTGTTAAACAGGCGGCAGGATTAGCTGCCAAAATAACGGGTAAAAAGAAGAATGAATTATATAAATTAGCAATGAGTTTAAAGGGAGAGTGAGTTTGAAAGATGTCATGAGTAATAAAGTCCAGGCATTGATTTTGGGAGGTGCGTTGATAGTTGGTTTATATTTATTAGGTTATACGTTGGGTGGAAGTATCATTGAATATAAATCCTTGGAAAGAACCGTGGTGGTAAAAGGACTGTCAGAGAAAGAGGTGAATGCTGATATTGTCATGTGGCCTATTGCTTATCTGCGTGCAAATAATGATCTATCTCAGCTTTATGCTGACTTAGATTCAGATACAAAATCAATTAAGAATTTCCTAAAAGTAAATGGCTTTAGTGATGCTGAAATCAGTATTTCAGCCCCTGCAGTAACGGATAAAATTGCACAGAACTATGATAGGGGTAATAAAGTTACGTATCGGTACAGCGCAATACAAACCTTAACGCTTTATAGCAAAAACATAGAGAAAGCGAGGCAGGCCATGACAAAAATTACGGCGCTTGGAAAAGGTGGTATCAGCTTTAGAGATAACTCTTATGAGACACAGTACTTATATACCAAGCTGAATGAAATCAAGCCTCAAATGTTAAAAGAGGCTACTAAAAATGCTAGGCTTTCAGCACAAACTTTCGCGGTTGATTCTCAAAGTTCTTTAGGAAAAATTAAAAGCGCAAGGCAAGGGCGGTTTAGTATTAGCCCTCGAGATGATAATACCCCTTATATTAAAAAAGTGCGTATTGTGTCTACGGTTGAATATTATTTATCGGACTAGCCTTCTTTAAATACAAACTTAATCAGTCTTGCTTGGTGCTTATTAAAACCGATAAGTAACTTTTGCTCCGAGTGCTTCTGATTTACTGTCGGGTTGTTGAAAGGCGTTATTGCCAGAACTAACAATACTCGACTCTTTAAAATGTGTTTTTTCAGAGTAGATCATAACACCCCAGCGTCTGCCCGATTGATAACGGTATTGAATGTAGACACTATCAGATCCTTTGGGTTCTAGTGTGAGATCTTCAGTAATATCAACTTCTTCTTTTACTGCAAAAGGAAGCTTGTAACCAATTTCAAGTCGCCCCCTGCCAGTGCCTGTTTGATGGAATAGACCAAGGCCTAGTTTTGCGTAGGGTTGTGTATAGGTTTCGGTATAACCAACGCCTTGTATGCCTGAATATGTTTTTGCGTTTTTGATTTCGCGTGTCCACTTTTCAAGTCCTACTGCGCCTACAATATCAAAAGAGCGACCACGCATTGCCAGTTTAGCCTCGCCTTTTAAACCAGCATAGACGGTTTCAGATTCTAGTCGTTCACCACTTTGCAGTCCGCCTGTATAGTCAATAGTGCCTTGGTAGGCGGTGCCAGATAACTCGTGTAGTAAACCACGTGATTTATTGAGGAGGTTGCCAGAACTTATGCCAATGCTATAGCGAGTGCCATTTTCTGAGAGGTTTAGGGAAGGCTCGACCCATTCAAAACTTTCGGTGCCTAGGCTAATGACACGATCGGCGAAGAGTAAAGTAGGTTGAATAAGTAAAATAATGAGACTGAATTTTAAGCGTTGTTTCTTCATAGTGAGGGGGTATCGGTGGTTAGTTGACTTTATTATTTGAAATATTTGCACGAGAATATGGGGAAACAAATATTAGTATATTTTTAGGTGGGGCGGTAGGTTTTTACTCGTCATTCGCCGAGCCGTGCAAGGTCTCGTTTTATTTTTTTTGTGCAAAGGCTTTAACCTGAATCAGTGACTTTAATGCGGATTCAGGTTAAAGCTAAAAACGATAAGTAAATGTTGCGCCTAGTGCAGTCGTTTGAGCCTCGGGCTGATTAACCGCCTTATTATTGATAAGGATAGACTTGGATTTTCCTAAATGAGTTTTTTCTGAATACAAAATAACACCCCATTTATTACTTGATTGATAGCGGTATTGAAAATACACGCTATCAAGTCCAGCAAGGCTTAGGTCTAAATCAAGGTCGTCATTGGTTTTGGTAATTTGGAAGGGCCGTTTGTAGCCAATTTCAAAGCGAGCCCTGTCATGCTTGATGTAATGAAAATATCCGACACCAAGTTTTACATAGGGCTGTAAAAATTTTTCTTTAGTTGCAGGGATGACTTTTCCAGCATTATCTTTGCTACTTTTAATCTCACGTGACCATGTCTCATGCCCAAATGTGCCAGCAATATCAAAGTGGTTAAGTCTGGCAGCAATTTTGCCTTCTATCTTGTTGCCTGAATAACTTGTTTTAGTGGTGACGAGGTTGGTGGGTGATGAAATATTATATGCGATATCACCTTTATAGATATTCGCGTTTATCTCATAAAATATCCCAGTGGGGCGAGCTAACAATGTGCCGGTGGTTACGCCGATATTATAACGCCTACCTTTTTCTTTAAGGTTGGTTGAATCTTCTGTCCATTTAAAGTCCTCTGCACCGATGCTGATATTGTATTCGGCGTAGCTGATGCAAGGAGCGAGTAAGCCAAATAATGCAATAAACTTAAGATTTAGATTAGATGATTTCATAGTGTTTTCTTTTTAATCTTTGAGGCGCCAATAAGGCATCAAATTCGTTCTCAGTATGATAAGGGTTTGATTGAGTGGCTTTAGTTGTGCATCCATCTTTTAGAGTGTATATATTTTGATATATCCTCCTAAATTGTTACAGAGTACGCTGAAGATGGTGTAGAAGTAGGTCTAGATGAGGGTTATCGTCCTCGCATATTTCTACCATGTTTTTGTAATACATCATGGGTGTTAGTTCTGACTTTAGCCATGCAGATATTATTATTAAATCCTTTGAGCGGATTGCGTTGAATAAGGTGTACTTGGCCGCTAAGGAAATATTTTCACACCTCCTTAGTTCAACAAAAAGTTGTTCCTGCAAGTTAAGTATTTCTTTGTCTTTCTTTCTGGTGGTCATTGATCCTTCTTTTGCATAGCGGTATATGAGGTCGTCAAGATTCACTGCGTTGTGTTTGAAACAGTAAATCGATTATAAAGTGTGAGCCGGCCTGTAAGCCGGGTTCTGTCGAGAACAATCATTCATCTGGATAATACGTCGCCGTATATCTCAAGCGATCTACCCGGATGCAGCGCGGGTCGCGCCTAATGCATCCCTATTTGATCTTGCTCCGGACGGGGTTTACCTTGCTGCAACGGTTACCCATTGCACGGTGCGCTCTTACCGCACCCTTTCACCCTTACCTGATTAGCCGAAGCCAATCAGGCGGTCTTCTCTCTGTTGCACTTGCCGTCAGCTTGCGCTGCCCAGACGTTATCTGGCGTCCTACCCTATGGAGCCCGGACTTTCCTCGATTTATAAATAAAGCGCGATTGTCCAGCCAACTCACACCACTATTTTAACGTGTTTTTAGTAAAAGTGATAATGAAACGGTGATTAGAAATAACGCAATAAGGTATAAAAATGTTAAAAACACCTCAAGAATAGAACAAAAAAGAAACATACCTAATGTGAGTTGTAACTATTTTTCTTTATCATATTTAATCAAAAGAACTATTTCTTCAGTATTGAAAAGTGTTGTGCGCAATAAAGCTAAGTTATTGTCTTTTAAAGGACTTTTTATGCAAAACAATGTTTGTTTTATGGTTGATAACTGGTATTATTTGGATATTAATGGATAATTTTGGTGAAAGATGGTTTTTGTCACTGGTCTCCTGTTAATAATTGAATCTTAATTGGGTGTGGTAGCGTGTTTTTTAGGGGTATTTCAAATTTAAACATCAATGCGGGTGGGCGGATAGCAATTCCGACCAAGTACCGTGATGATTTGAAGTCCGAAAATAACGGTCAGATGATATTAACGGTTGATCATGGTGTGCGTTGTTTGGTGTTGTACCCAATGGCGAAGTGGCTGGATACAGAGCAAGCTTTGATGGGTTTGCCAAATCTATCGGAAACGGTTCGTGAAATGAAACGTTTGATTTTAGGTCATGCAACGGATGTTGAGATGGATGGTCAGGGTCGTATTTTGATTCCGCCCCCGTTGCGTGAATATGCAGAGATTGATAAAAAAATCTCGATGATTGGTCAGGGTGATAAGTTTGAAATTTGGAGTGAAAACTCTTGGAATAATGGGCGTGATCAGTGGGTTAAGGCTGCGCCGGTTAATATTCAGAATGATGAAGCGTTAAAGAATTTTTCAATTTAGCGGTAGGTGGCGATGAGTAAGCACTTTAAACACGAAACGGTGTTACTCAACGAGGCGGTTGAAGCGCTAAATATAAAAAAAGGTGGTGTGTATATAGATGCTACTTTTGGTCGAGGAGGGCACTCGGCAGAAATAATAAAGCAACTGGGTTCAGAAGGACGGTTGTTGCTAATTGATAAAGATCCGCTTGCTATCGCTTTTGCGAAGGAAGTTTATAAAGATGATGAGCGGGTTTTTGTTTGGCAGGGTTCGTTTAAGGATTTTCCGCAAGCATTAGTTGATGCGGGTTTGAATAAAGCGAACGGGATTCTTTTGGATCTTGGTGTGTCATCGCCCCAGTTAGATGATGCTTCTCGCGGTTTTAGTTTTATGCGAGAAGGCGCACTTGATATGCGAATGAACCCCGATGCGGGTATCAGTGCGGCAGAATGGATAGCTAAGGCAGACGAAGAAGAAATTGCCAATGTTATTTATTTGTATGGTGAAGATAAGCTATCAAGACGAATAGCAAGAAAAATAGTGGAAAAGAGAGTTGAGTCCCCGATCAGTACAACGCTTCAGTTGGCTGAGATTATAGTTTCCTCAATTCCTATGCGATTACAAAAGAAAGAACCGGGAAAGCATCCGGCAACGCGTAGTTTTCAAGCGATTCGAATTTTTATTAATCGAGAGCTTGATGATTTAATTGAATGTTTAGAGTGCTCAAAAGAGTCTCTGGCAAGTTCAGGAAGATTGGTTGTGATTAGTTTTCATTCTTTAGAAGATAGGATCGTAAAGCGTTTTTTACGTGCGCAGTCGACGTCGCCCAAAATGCCGCGTGGAATGCCGATAAGGGATGATCAGTTAGAAGTTCCTGATTTTAAACTGATCGGTAAGGCGGTCAAGCCTAGTAGGAATGAAGTGGAAATCAATGTGCGATCACGTAGCGCGATCATGAGAATTGGAGAGAGAAAATGAGCCAAAAAGATAGCCAAGTTCAGGAGGTTGGAAAGATGCCAGGAGATAGCTTTAACTGGCAGTTATCGTTATTGCTTGTGTTGTTTGTTGCTGTGGTATTTACAGCGATTAAAACGGTATCTCAACGGCATGAGGCAAGATCTCAATTTGTCAAACTACAAAAGCTAGAAAAGGAGCGCGATATGTTGGCGGCGCAGTGGAGTCGTTTAAAGTTGGAGCAAAGCACCATGCTGAATCAAGTTCGTGTGGAGCGATTAGCAAGTCGTGATTTGAATATGCAAATGCCTAAGCCGTCAGAGAAGAAAATGATTCGTGAAACGATCATTGAGAGGCCGTTGGTTTACCCTGTGATGGCTGCACCTGGCAGGACATCAGTAAAAAATGCAACCGTAGCTTTGGGTGAATGAAGGTGACAAAACGCACCTATAATTCGCATAAACGTAGTGCTGTGATGCCACCTGTATATCGCGGGCGACGTTTGGTGCTAATGCTAGTGCTTTTGGCAGGTATTGTTGTATTGCTAGGGCGTGCAGCTTATCTGGAGGTTTTTCAGCAAACTTGGTTGAAAAAGCAAGCAGATAAACGTCAGTTGCGTACTGTCACTGTGCCTCCTTATCGTGGCATGATCGTAGATCGCAATGGTGAGGCGCTTGCAGTTAGTTCTCCTGTGGCTTCAGTCTCTATTGATCCTCAGAAGTTATTGCGAGATAAGGCTAAGCTGCAAAAAGAAGCGCTAAAAGGGGGTGATAAAGCTTCTATGGCGCAAATGAAGCTTGTTGAACTTGATAAGAAGTTGTCAAAAATGGAGGCCGTTCTGGGGATGGCTGACGGGGCATTAAGTAAGCGAATCGAAAAAGATGCGATTAAACAATTTACCTATTTGGCTCGTCAGATCGAACCAGAAAAAGCCGAAGAAATTGATTTGTTAAATATTCGGGCGGTGAATACTAAGCGTGAGTATCGTCGCTTTTATCCAATGGCGGAAACCACATCGCATGTGGTTGGTTTTACCAATATTGATGACAAAGGGATTGAGGGTGTGGAGCGCGCAATGAATGTGCGCCTTGCAGGTCAGTCCGGTAGAAATCGTGCGATTCGTGATGGTCGTGGTCGCATGGTGGAAAATATTGAAGAGCTGGAGCGTATGATTCCAGGCGAGCCTGTAAAGCTAAGTATGGATCATCGGATTCAATACATGGCTTATAAGTTATTGAAAGGTGAAGTTTATAAGTTAAGTGCAAAATCAGGCTCGGTCGTTGTTTTGGATACAAAAACGGGTGAGATATTGGCAATGGCGAATATGCCAAGCTTTAATCCCAATGATCGTTCTTCATTAAAGCCTTATTATTATCGTAACCGTGCCGTGGTTGATACATTTGAGCCCGGTTCAACACTTAAACCGTTAACAATCGCGGCAGCACTTGAGGCACGCGTGATAGATAAAAGCGTCTCTATTGATACCTCTCCTGGGATTTTAAAAATTGGTAAAACTGAAATTACAGATGGTATAGATCGAGGTACTTTGACCTTGGGTAAAATACTCGCTAAATCCAGTAATGTAGGTGCGAGTAAAGTGGCGCTGTTGATGCAGTCGAGCGATTACTGGCGGTTTTTAAATCGAGTGGGTTTTGGACGTAAGCCTGATGCTGGTTTTACCAGTGAGGCAGAAGGAAGCCTAAGCTATTACAAAAAATGGGGTCGTGTCGATCGTGCCTCTCATGGCTATGGGTATGGCTTGTCTGCAAGCTTATTACAATTAGCGAATGCTTACTCCGTTTTTGCTACGGGTGGTATTTTGAATCCTATCTCTATTTATAAGTCACAACATAAACCACTTGGACAGCGGGTTATGTCTAAAGAAAATGCGACTGCGGTCTTAAATATGATGCGCGAAGTGGTGAAGAAAAAAGCCACCGGTAAATTAGCGGCTGTTGATGGTTATCATGTGGCAGGAAAAACAGGAACTGCGCGTAAATATGTTAATAAACATTATAGCAAGAAAAAATTAATCGTAAGTTTTATCGGTTTAGCACCAGCAACAAATCCACGTTTAGTGGTTGCTGTGATGATTAATGAACCGAAAGTGGAAAAGGCTAGCGGTGGCCGTTTAGCGGCACCTTTATTCTCAAAAATAATGGCAAACTCACTACGCATTATGGATATTGCACCCGATGCTTTGCCAGCAATGAAGGTAAGTAAACAATACAAACAAAAACTAAAGTCAGAAGTGGCTTTAATGGAAGCATTGGGGGAAGTTCAGTAGTGCAGTTATCGGTGGTGTTAACAAATATTGCTGAGGTCTCAGAGGGTGTTGATCGCGACATCACGACTATCACTTTAGATAGTCGCGAGGTTGTTAGCGGTGCTTTGTTTGTAGCTTTAAAAGGTACACAGCAGCATGGCTTGATCTACGCTGAGAAAGCACAGGAGATGGGAGCAGTAGCCATTATTTGGGAGTCGGCTAAGTCTATTAAAGCACCAAGTCTAGATATCCCTTGCATTGAGGTTCCCCATTTGCGTCAAAAGCTCGGGCAAGTTGCGGATCGTTTTTATAGCTCGCCTAGCCAATCACTTAATATGATAGGAATTACGGGCACCGATGGTAAAACCAGTGTGAGTCACTTTTTGGCACAAGCGGTTAATGATTCGGCCGTTATCGGTACGATTGGAATCGGTGCCTTGAATGACTTGCAAACAGCAACGCATACAACGCCGGATGTTTTAAGCGTGCATAAAAATCTGTTGATGCTAAAAAACAAAGCAATCAAAACAGTGGCGATGGAGGTTTCATCGCATGCCTTAGATCAAGGTCGTGTTGATAATGTGCTGTTTGATGTGGCTGTGTTAACGAATCTAAGTAGTGATCATTTGGATTATCACGGTACTGTAAAAGCCTATGCTGAAGCAAAACAAAAGCTTTTTTCATCAGCTGATTTGAAGGCGGTTGTAGTGAATTTAGAGGATAAGTTTGGGCGTATTTTGGCTAATAAAAGTAAGCAAGGCGTAAAGGTAATTGGCTACTCAGTAGGTGAGCAAGCGGATTGTTCTAATGATGTGTTGTTAGCGTACGATGTTGTGTTAAGTGAACAAGGCGTAGCAGCTAACGTCTCTTATAAAGGTCAAACAGCGAAACTCAATGCGGCGGTACTAGGACGTTTTAATATTAGTAATTTACTGGCATCGTTAGGTGCGATGTTAGCGTTAGAGTGGTCGCTGCCCGATGCGCTTGATCAACTGAATCAAGTAGCAACAGTTGCAGGTCGTATGGAAAAGGTTTCAGAAACAGGTATTTTGGCGGTGGTTGATTACGCGCACACAGCTAATGCACTGGGAACCGTATTAAACGCATTACGTGAACATACGCAAGGCAAGCTCATTTGTGTGTTTGGTTGTGGTGGTGATCGTGATACCAGTAAACGTCCGCTAATGGCAGAGGTTGCTGAGAAGCTTGCGGATGTGGTGATCGTCACGGATGACAACCCACGTACAGAAAGTCCAGAGAAGATCATGCAAGATATTATTACAGGTTTTAAAGATGCGCAGCGAGTGCATATAGAACATGATAGAGCAAAAGCAATCGCCGTTGCACTATCACAAGCAAAACAAGGTGATACCGTTTTAATCGCAGGAAAAGGTCATGAAAATGTGCAAATTCTTGCGACAGAAACTTTGCCATTTAGCGATAAAGAGGAAGCCAATAAAATCTTGCAGGAGCTAGCAGCCTGATGAGTGCTTCGACTTTCTTAACGTTGTCACAAATTGCCGAAATGACGGGTGGTAGGTTGATAGGCGCGGATAAAGCGATAGATTCAGTTGCCACCGATTCTCGCCTTGTGAAAGTGGATCAACTGTTTATAGCCATTAAAGGGGAGCGTTTCGATGCGCATACCTTTGTAAAAGACTTAGTTGGAAAAGCAGGTGCTGCGTTAGTACACAAGAAAATTGATTGTGAACTATCGCAAGTGTTGGTTGAAGATACTTTAAAAGCACTGGCTGATTTAGCCGCTGGATGGCGTAAGCAGTTTAAAAAGCCGGTCATTGGCTTAACAGGTAGTAACGGTAAAACCACATTAAAAGAAATGCTTTCTGCGATCTTGTCGGTTGAACACAAGGTGCTGGCAACGCATGGCAACTTAAATAATGACATTGGCATGCCTTTGACGTTATTGCGAATCAGAGAAGAACATGATTTTGCCGTCATTGAGATGGGTGCAAATCACCCGAAAGAAATTGAATTTTTAACAGAAATTGCTTGCCCAGATGTGGCAGTTGTAAATAACGCCGGTGAAGCACACCTCGAAGGCTTTGGAAGCTTGCAAGGTGTCGCAGAAGCGAAAGGAGAAATTTTTATTGGGTTGGGGACTCAGGGGGTTGCCATAATCAATGCAGATGATTCATTTGCAGATTATTGGAAGGCTCTCAATCAAGACCGTAAGTTTATTACGTTTGGCATTAGTAATAACGCAACAATAAGCGGCCAATTATCATCGGATGGGGGTCTGGTGATAAAAGCAGATAACACAGAGGTTAGGGCTAATCTCAAACTGCTTGGTCGTCATAATGCAATGAACGCGCTTGCGGCAACTGCGGTTTCGACCGCATTGGGGATCAAACTGGAAATCACAATCGAAGGTTTAGAATCTCTGCAACCAGTGAAAGGGCGTTTAGCTCCGGTAGCTGGTCTTTATAACTCGCAGATTTTGGATGATACGTATAACGCCAATCCAGACTCTGCCGTAGCGGCACTTGATGTGCTTGCGCAACAAAAAAACACTGTATTTGTATTAGGTGATATGGCGGAGCTAGGCAGTGATGCCGAAGCGATGCATCAGCATATCGGTGAAAAGGCAAAAGACTTAGGTATTGACCGTATGTATTGCTTAGGTGCTTATAGCGCCAAAGCCTGTGACACTTTTGGTGAGAACGGCAAAAGCTTTGTTGAAATGGATGATTTGTTAAATACATTAAAAAACGATGTTGCTCAGTCGGATATGAAGAACAACGCAACAATTTTAGTAAAAGGTTCTCGAAGTATGAAAATGGAACGCGCCGTAAGCGCACTTAGTGCTGTTAGCGAAAATGATACCTATCGGGAGTCTGCTTAAATGTTATTGCCTTTTTTCGAGTGGTTATCAGAGTATGTATCTGCTTTTAACGTGATTCAATACTTAACTGTGCGTAGTATTTTGTCAGTATTAACCGCGTTTGGGATTGCATTATTGCTAGGCCCTAAAATGATTGTAGCGTTAACCAATTTTAAAATGGGACAGCCAATTCGTGGAGATGGGCCGCAAACGCATCTAGCAAAAGCCGGTACACCAACCATGGGTGGTGTGTTGATTTTAATGGCAATTACCATTGCAACCTTGTTATGGAGCGACTTAAGCAATCATTATGTTTGGGTGGTTTTATTTGTCACCGTCGGTTCTGGCTTAATTGGTGGTTACGATGATTACCTCAAGTTAAAACAGAAAAGCAGTGATGGCTTGTCATCTAAATTAAAGTATTTAGGCTTGTCATTTGTCGGCTTAGCGGCGGTAACGTATTTATATATCGTCGCCAAGACACCGGTTGAAACGACACTTTATTTTCCGGTTATAAAAGAGTGGTTCTGGGATATGGGTTGGCTATTTATCCCTTGGAGTTATTTAGTCATCGTCGGCACCAGTAACGCGGTTAACCTCACTGATGGTTTGGATGGCTTGGCGATTATGCCGACAATATTAGTGGCGGCGGCATTGGGTATTTTTATCTATGTTGCGGGCAATGTGAAATTTTCAGACTACTTAGGCGTGCCGTATGTGGCAGGTGTGGGTGAAATCGTGATTTTTTGTACCGCTATTTTCGGTGCTGGTTTAGGCTTTTTATGGTTTAACACCTACCCAGCGCAAGTTTTTATGGGTGATGTGGGCGCGTTGGGCTTAGGTGCGGCACTTGGAATTGTTGCAATATTGGCACGACAAGAGTTGGTTTTATTCATTATGGGTGGTGTGTTTGTAATGGAAGCAATATCAGTCATTTTACAAGTCGGCTCGTACAAGCTTCGCGGTAAACGAATATTCCGTATGGCACCGATTCACCACCACTTTGAATTAAAAGGCTGGGCAGAGCCTAAAGTGATTGTTCGTTTTTGGATTATTACCATCGTCTTGGTGTTAATCGGTTTAGCAACACTAAAAGTAAGATAAGGATTATTAGTTTAATGAACGCAATGCAATTAAATAACGCAGTAAATGCAAACACAGTCATCGTCGGCCTCGGCACGACGGGGCTATCGGTTGCGCGTTTTTTACAGCAGCAACAGCGTGAATTTGTGGTAATGGATAGCCGCGATAATCCACCTAATGCCGAAGACTTAAAAGAAGATTTTGCCAATGTGCCTTATCACTTTGGAAGCTTTAACCGTGAATGGTTAAACCAAGCAGAGCAAATTATCGTCAACCCAGGTATTGCTGTTGCTACGCCAGAAATTGCACAAGCACAACAAGCGGGCGCTGAAGTCGTCGGTGATATTGAGTTATTTGCTCGGGCTGTTAATGATATCAGCAATAATGAAAAAAATAAAAGCAAGCCCATTATTGCGATTACCGGTTCAAATGGAAAAACAACCGTTACCCAGTTGCTCGACTTGATGGCAAAGAAATCAGGCTTTAAAGTTGGTACTGGTGGAAATATCGGTACACCCGCGCTGGACTTATTAGCGGATGATGCCAATGAATTATTTGTTCTGGAACTATCTAGCTTTCAACTTGAAACCACGACATCGTTACACACAACAACTGCCGTGATTTTAAATGTGTCAGAAGATCACCTTGATCGCTATAACAATGATATTGAAGCGTATGCGCAAGCCAAAGGCGTGATTTATAAGAATTGTCAGCAGCTGGTATATAACCGTGATGATGCCTATTCGACGCAACTTGCGAACAGTAAGACAGCGGTGAGTTTTGGTTTAGATAAGCCACAAGAAAATCACTACGGCATACAGTCAAAAAAAGGTGCTGATTGGTTGGCTAAAGGGCAAACCTTGTTAATGCCGGTATCTGACATCAAACTACCGGGCTTACATAATGTATCGAATGCTTTGGCTGCTTTGGCATTAGGCGAACTTGCAGGGTTAAAATTAACTGCGATATTAGAGGTACTACGAGAGTATGCAGGCTTGGAGCACCGTACCCAGTGGCTTGCTAACATCGAAGGTATTGATTGGTATAACGATTCTAAAGGCACAAATGTTGGTGCAACCCTAGCGGCATTGACAGGTTTAACTGGCAAAACAGTATTAATTGCAGGTGGGCAGGGTAAAGGGGCTGATTTCTCACCGCTTACAAAAGCAATCCACAAACACGCACAAGCCGTCGTTTTAATGGGGGAAGATGCGGATAAAATCGCTACAGTTATCCCTGAATCAACGCCTATGGTTAAGGTCGAGAGTATGCAAGCGGCCGTTTTAGAAGCCTCTAAACTCGCAAAACTAGGGCAGTCACAAGGTGAAGACAGAATGAATGTTTTGTTATCCCCTGCCTGTGCGAGCTTTGATATGTTTAAAAATTATATGGTACGTGGTGAACAGTATATTCAACATGTTATGAATTTAGAATCACATTGTAAAAAGGAGCTTGTATGACTTCTACACTCAAAGCACTTTTTGATTTTCAACCCGAATGGCAACGCTATGTTGACCGTAGTTTGCTCGTGAGTGTCGTGCTACTAATGGGTTTAGGTCTAGTTATTATGATGTCTGCCTCAGTTGCGGTGGCAGAAAAAAACTATGGTGATATTTACCACTTTTTTAACCGCCAATTAATATTTGTCGGTATTGGTACGCTAGCCGCATTATTTGTTTATCGGATTAAAACCAGCTTTTGGCAAAGCTTTGGCGCAAAATTACTGCCTGTGGTGTTGTTGCTATTAATAGCAGTATTAATTCCAGGGATTGGCAAAGAGGTAAATGGTAGTCATCGTTGGATTAATCTTGGCCCACTGTCATTACAGGTGTCAGAAATGGCAAAGTTAATTATGATTATGTACTTAGCTGGTTATTTAGTGCGCCATGGTAAAGACCTTTCTCAGTCAGCATCGTATCAGCCGTTAGCTATTCCATTAATTGTTATTTTTGTTACTGATGCATTACTTATGTTAGAACCAGATTTTGGTTCAGTAGTGGTATTAACCGCGACAGGTATCTCTTTGTTGTTCCTTGGAGGGGTTAAAATTACACGATTACTGATTCTCTTTATTGGGGCGATTGCATTAATGATTCCATTGGTTTTGATGGGCTATCGTGGTGCACGTGTTACCGCATTTATGGACCCTTGGGCACATGCTTCAGGCAAGGCGTATCAAACTGTTCATGCACTGATGGCAGTGGGTGATGGAGGCTGGTTCGGGGCAGGTTTAGGCGCAAGTGTGCAAAAATTGTTCTACCTGCCTGAAGCACATAATGACTTTATTTTTGCAGTATTAGCCGAAGAATTTGGTTTTGTAGGAATTGTTGTTACCTTGTTTTTATACGCTTGGTTGGTACAACGTGCCTTTGTCATTGGTTTTAGAGCAGACCGTGCGAAATTACATTATGCAGCTTACCTTGCTTATGGCATCGGCTTTTGGATGGGCTTTCAAGTGCTCTTTCATATTGGTGTAAACCTTGCCTTGCTACCACCTAAAGGCTTAACCTTGCCATTAATCAGTTATGGTGGAAGCAGTTTATTAATTGTCATGATGGCGATTGCATTATTAATGCGAGTACATCGTGATACACAAATTGCGTTGTTTGGTTTATCCGATAGCGAAGCCAGAAAAGCACAGCAAAAAATGCTCAAGCAAGCACCAAGAAGAAGACGAGCAACAACGGCTCGCGGTGGAGTAAGTTATGCCAAGTAATATCGCTAAGAAACGGCCAATTTTAATTACCGCAGGCGGTACCGGTGGGCATGTGTTTCCTGGTCTTGCGGTGGCGCGTGCATTGCAGGCGCAAGATATTCCCGTGGTTTGGATGGGTACTAAAAAGGGGCTGGAAGCCAGAGTCATACCCGAAGCAGGTATTGAAATGGTTTACCTATCGGTGAACGGTTTACGCGGTAAAAATATACTCACTCTAATCGGCGCCCCTATTCAGTTAGCAAAAGCATTATTTCAGTCGATTATGATTATGCGAAAAATCAAACCGAAAGCTGTATTGGGCATGGGTGGTTTTGTCGCTGGGCCGGGCGGGTTGGTTGCTTCATTAATGGGTATTCCTGTAGTGATTCACGAGCAAAACGCAATCCCAGGGTTAACCAATAAATTATTAAGCTTTGTTAGTAAACGGGTTTTGGAAGGCTTTCCCGGTACTTTCAAAGGTAAGAAGAATTCACAAGGTATTGGCAACCCCGTGCGCCAAGATATTGCAGGTTTAAAACATCCTATTTACCGATTGGGTGACCGTTGGGGGCATGTGCATGTACTCATCATTGGTGGTAGTTTGGGCGCGCAAGCTTTAAATGAAGTCGTACCGATGGCGCTGGCAGAATTGCCACTAGATAAGCGCCCAGTGGTTCGTCATCAAGCCGGTAAAAACAAAGATGTTAGCACCAATAAACTGTATGAAAAACTAGGTGTAAATGCCGAAGTAACACCTTTTGTAGAAGATATGGCAGAAGCCTACGCTTGGGCGGATTTGGTGATTTGTCGCTCAGGTGCGTTAACCGTAGCAGAGATTTCAGCTGCCGGTTTGTCCTCAATTATGGTGCCCTATCCGTATGCGGTTGATGATCATCAAACCGCTAACGCAAAGTACCTAGCAGATGCAGAAGCAACGGTGTTGATCCAACAAAACGATTTAACTAAAGAGTCGCTAGCAAGTTTGTTAGAAACACTATGCTCTGATCGAAATAAATTAATCGAAATGGCGTTTAGAGCGTATGAACTTGCAAAGCCGAATGCGACTGTAGAGGTTGCTGCAATTTGTGCGGAAATGGCAGGTTATGAGTTCTCTGTTACTAGTAATAACCCAACAAATTCAGAAAACAAATTTGAAATGGTCTTGAACTTAGACGAAAACGGCAAAGTTGAAACCGATGTAACTAGCGATGACCAGCGTATCAGCAGTGATAAAAAGAAGGGAATAAACTATGAAGCAGCCTAACGACCTAGCGCGCCGTCGCATTAAACAAGTCCACTTTGTGGGCATTGGTGGCTCGGGCATGAGTGGTATTGCTGAGGTGCTGGCTAATATTGGTTACGAGATTACTGGCTCTGACTTGGCCGAAAACGCAATGACAGATCGTCTCGCATCATTGGGCGCAAAAATATTTAAAGGTCATGCCGCTAGTAATATTGATGGCGCTAATGTGGTGGTTACTTCCACTGCCGTGAGCAAAAACAACCCAGAAGTGGTTGCCGCAAAAGAACAGAATATTCCAGTTATCAGACGTGCTGAAATGTTGGCAGAGATTATGCGGTTCAGTAACGGAATCGCGGTGGCAGGCACGCACGGTAAAACCACTACAACCAGCCTAGTTACCAGTTTACTAGCCGAAGGTGGGCTTGATCCAACCTATGTTATAGGCGGACGTTTAAACAGTTCGGGTAGTAATTCACGCTTGGGTACGGGTGAATATTTGGTAGCTGAGGCGGATGAAAGTGATGCATCATTCTTATTGTTACAGCCGATGATTTCGGTAGTAACGAATATTGATGCAGATCACCTGAGCACTTACGACAACGATTTTGAAAAACTCAAAGATACCTTTGTCGAGTTTTTACATCACTTGCCGTTTTATGGTTTAGCGGTACTTTGTGTCGATGATGAAAATGTCTGCGATATTTTACCGAAAGTAACGCGTACCATCGTCACATATGGAATTCATTTTGATGCCGATATCCGTGCTAAAAATGTTCGCTATGCGGGTACTAAAAGTTACTTCAATGTTGAGCGTACTGACAAAACTAGCTTAGATGTAACACTCAATATGCCGGGCGAACATAATATTCAAAATGCCCTAGCGGCGATTGCGATTGCGACCGAGCTAGGCGTTAGTGATGAGCATATTTTAAGTGGTTTAGATAAGTTCCAAGGGGTAGGTCGACGCTTCCAATGTTACGGCGAGATTAAAATGCCACAAGGTTCGGTGATGTTAGTGGATGATTACGGTCATCATCCTACAGAGATGGAGGCTACCATGAAAGCAGTGCGCAGCGCATGGCCAGATCGCCGTATGGTAGTTATGTTCCAGCCACATCGTTATACCCGAACCCGTGATTTATTTGAGGACTTTACGCAAGTACTGTCTGATCCTGATGTGTTGATATTGCTGGATATTTATTCCGCCAATGAAGAGCCGATTGTCGGTTCTGATGGTCGAGCGTTAGCAGGTGCCATTCGTAATCGTGGCAATGTTGATCCAATTTTTGTAGCAAACACTGATGATATTACCGAGGTTTTACAAAACCAATTAAAAGATGGTGATGTGCTGCTAACCCTTGGTGCAGGTAGTGTGGGCACGATTTCTGCAGGCTTACCCGCGCAGCTTTCTGGGGGCGCATTAATCTAATGAGCGTAACGCAAAACATGGCAGAACGTTTTGGCAAGGTCGCCGTATTAATGGGTGGCTGGGCAGCTGAGCGTGAGGTATCACTAAAAAGTGGTGCAGCGGTATTGTCGGGTTTGTTAGAAAAAGGTGTGGATGCACATAAAGTTGATGCCAGCCGTGATGTGCTTGATGTGTTACGGGAGCAAAAATTTGATCGAGCTTTTAATATTTTACACGGCCGTGGCGGTGAAGATGGTGAGTTACAAGGTGGTTTAGAGGTATTGCAAATTCCTTACACTGGCTGTGGCGTGATGGCTTCGGCGATTAGCATGGACAAGCTAATGACCAAACGTATTTGGACAGGGGCAGGATTAGCGACTCCCGCGTTTGAGATATTAACCGCAGAGTCTGATTTTAATCTGGTTGCTGAAAAATTAGGCCTACCATTAATTATAAAGCCCGCGCAGGAAGGTTCTAGTATTGGTATGAGCAAAGTGAGCGATGCCAGTCAATTAGAACCTGCCTACCAAAAAGCGGCTGAGTTTGATGATGTGGTGTTTGCTGAGCAATGGGTGACGGGGGATGAATATACCGTTGCCATATTGGGTGATGAAGTTTTACCGCCGATACGTGTTGAGGTGCAAACGGGCTTTTATGATTTTGAGGCAAAATATGCGTCAAACAATACCCAGTATCACTGCCCCTGTGGACTGGACGAAATGACTGAGGAGACATTAAAGACCCTTTGCCAAAATGCTTTTGATGTATTGGGCGGAAAAGGTTGGGGAAGGGTCGATGTCATGCAAGATCATGTCGGTACCTTTTGGTTGATTGAAGTAAACACAGTTCCCGGAATGACAGATCACTCGCTGGTGCCAATGGCGGCAAAACAGCAGGGCTTAAGCTTTGCTGATTTAACGCTAAAGGTTTTAGAAACATCGCTGAGTAGCGATCAACAAAAAATGGAGCTAAGTCATGCTGTTTAAAAAACAGAATACAAAGCGGCCACAAGCAACGCGCAAAAATGCTCCACCCGTAAAACGTTCTTTTACGGGTGGTAGAGGCTTACCATGGAAAATGATCGGCTTAGTTACATTCGTCGCAGTACCATTAGTGGGAACTGTAGCGGGTTATCAGTGGCTTAAAAATCCTGAAAACTTAACCATCAAATCAGTTGAAGTTGTTGGTGAGCTAAAGTTATTAGGTAAAGATCAACTGCAACCAGCGATTGAAAAATATACCAAGACAAATTTATACCTGCTCGACACAAAAGCACTAGAAAAAGAGTTGCAAAAGAATCCTTGGGTTCACTCTGTTTCGATGACGCATATATGGCCAGAGAAGTTGATTATAAAAGTACATGAACAAAAGCCCGTGGCACTTTGGGGTGAGAATGCGATGTTGGCAGAAAATGGCACGATTATTAAAGCCAAATTACCCGCGCATAAAATGCCAGTAGGGAAAGCAGCATTACCTACTTTATATAGCCCAAATGATAAGGGGCGTAACATGGCTGCCGGCTTTTTAAAGATTCGCCAATGGATGAAAGGGTTTCCTTTAAAAGTGGTTGAGTTTAAAGAAGACATGCGTGGCTCATGGCAGGTGACATTAGAGAACGGCATGGTATTAAAAATAGGTCGTGAGCATCATAAAAAGCGTTTAAGACGTTTTATGGTGGGTTATCAAGAAAGTTTAAAAAGCATTATTAATACAATCAAAGTGGTTGATTTGCGTTATACCAACGGCTTTGCAGTTAAATGGAAGAAGGGACTGTCACGTAATCGTAGCTGATTAATTTATGGTTTGTTTGCAAGTATCTTATTAACAAGATAACTGAACAAAATTGGTATAACGGCTACTAATATTAAACAGTATTTAAAGTTTGGGAAGTAAAGGGGAAGTGTTATGGGTAAACCATTAAAGGAAATAACAATGTCGGTTGGCAGTGAAGGCAATATGGTTGTTGCACTGGATATAGGCACATCAAAAATCGTTGCCTTAATTGGTGAAGTCGCTAATAACGGTGAAATTAGTATTATTGGCATCGGTAAAAACAAATCAAGCGGCATGAAAAAGGGCGTGGTGGTAAATATTGATAAAACCATTGATGCGATTCAAAGTGCGGTTGAAGAAGCTGAACTAATGGCTGGCGTTAATATAAATTCGGCATTTGCAGGCATCGCAGGTAGTCATATTCAAAGCTTAAATTCACATGGCATCGTGGCAATCAAAGACAAAGAGGTTACCGAAGCTGATCTTGAACGTGTCATGGATGCAGCGCGTGCCGTAGCAATCCCTGCGGATCAGCGCATTCTCCATGTTTTACCACAAGATTATGTGATTGATCAGCAAGAAGGTGTGCGTGACCCAATAGGTATGTCGGGTGTACGTTTAGAAGCACGAGTTCACTTAATCACTGGCGCGCACAGTGCAGCACAAAATATCGTTAAATGTGTTGATCGTTGTGGGCTGGATGTTGACGATATTATCCTTGAGCAAGTAGCTTCAAGCTATGCGGTACTTGAGGAAGATGAAAAAGAACTGGGTGTTTGTATGGTTGATATTGGTGGTGGAACTACTGATATAGCCGTTTTCTTAAATGGAGCGATTCGTCACACAGCCGTTATCCCAGTAGCGGGCGATCAAGTAACTAATGATATTGCCGTAGCAGTGCGTACTACCACTCAATTTGCAGAAGAGTTAAAGATTAAGCACGGCTCGGCACTACGTCAACTAGTGACAGATGATGAGATTATTGAAGTGCCTGGCATCGGTGATCGTGAGTCACGTGGACTTTCAACACAAACCTTAGCATCGGTTATTGAACCACGTTATGAGGAGCTGTTTGTTTTAATCAACAATGAATTAAAACGTTCAGGTTTTGATAAATTAGTTGCGGCGGGCATCGTTTTAACGGGTGGCACGTCAAAAATTAAAGGCGCGGTTGAATTGGCAGAAGAGATTTTTCATATGCCAGTGCGTATCGGCGTACCGATAAACGTTGGTGGTTTGAAGGGGGAAGTTGAAGACCCAATTCATGCAACAGGTGTGGGCTTATTAAAGTACGGTGCGGCACAAAACGCCTTTATCGGCGGTAACAGCTTTACCACAATCACAGAAGAAAATGTCTGGGATAAAATGAAAAGTTGGTTTAACAATAATTTGTAAAGGGGAGTTATCTCCAACGTTTTAAGCAGTATTTAGAATAGTTTTAGCAGTAAAAAGGACAGGCTTTTTTCGAAGGAAAGCCTCAATAAACGTAGAGAAATCTACATATTTGAAAATTAATAAAGGGAGTTAAAGGGCTATGTTTGAATTAATGGACACAGAAGGACAAAACGCAAGTATCAAAGTAATTGGTGTGGGCGGTGGCGGCGGAAACGCAGTACAAAATATGGTAGAAGCAGGGGTTGAAGGCGTTGACTTCATCTGTGCAAATACAGACTCACAAGCACTCGATAAATCAGACGTTAAAAACCTAATTCAGCTAGGCAATGCATTAACCAAAGGTTTAGGTGCAGGGGCAAATCCAGAAGTAGGGCGCGAAGCTGCGTTAGAAGACCGTGAAGCGATAAAAGAGCTAATCGGAAGTACTGACATGCTCTTCATCACCGCAGGTATGGGTGGCGGAACAGGTACAGGTGCAGCACCAGTAGTGGCTGAAATGGCAAAAGAGCTAGGTGTGTTAACTGTTGCAGTCGTTACAAAGCCATTCCCATTCGAAGGCCCAAAACGCATGAAAATGGCAGAAGAAGGAATCGCAGAACTCAGCAAGCATGTTGATTCAATCATCACCATTCCTAATGCAAAACTACTCACATCACTGGGTAAAAACACAACACTGCTTGACGCATTTAAAGCAGCAAACGATGTACTACTTGGCGCAGTTCAAGGCATCTCAGAGCTAATTACACGCCCAGGTTTAATCAACGTGGATTTCGCGGACGTAAGAACAGTAATGAGCGAGATGGGTATGTCGATGATGGGTACAGGCATCGCCAGCGGTGACGAGCGCGCAACCAAAGCAGCGAATGCAGCAATCTCTAGCCCACTTCTTGATGATATTAATCTACAAGGCGCAAAAGGTATTCTAGTTAATATCACCGCAGGTTTAGACATGGGTATCCATGAGTTTGAAGAAGTCGGTGCAGCAGTACGTGAATTTGCACACGAAGATGCAACCGTAGTGGTAGGAACAGTAATTGACCCAGAAATGAGCGATGAAATTCGTGTAACACTAGTAGCAACAGGGCTTGATAAGCAGGGTGCAGAACTTAAAGCAGTGCCTACGCAAGGCAATGAAGGTTTGCGTCCAGTCGAGCTAGAGCAACCCCGTATGGCTGCAAATGGTGGCTATGCACAACCTAGCTATGAGCCAGCGCGTACACAGTCAGCGGATAATAGTTACCTAGATATACCAGCCTTCTTACGCAACCAAGCTGATTAATACTTCAGCTTACGCCTATTTACAGCTTAGGGCTATTTTACGCTACTCCCGCGTTGGAGAATGATCACTTGCAGTTCTTTACAACTACAAGCTCACATTCTCCGCCTTGGATTAGCGCAAACTAGATGCAATCTGAAGCATTAATTGGTTTGGGTTGTTGTGAATTTTAAGTAATAAGAAAGGGATGATTTAATCGTCCCTTTTTTTGTTCTTGATGATCTCAATCTACAGATAGAAATGCGAATAAGAATGTTAAAGAGTAAAAGAATTTACTACCCGAAAAGAGATGATGCATGAAATGCACGAAAACATACGAAAGGTCAAAAGTTAAGCAACGCCGCTCCATATGGAAAATACAGACGCAGTGATAACAGAATTAGACAGCTGCTTGCAGTCTAATCTTGGGTGAAAAGAGAAGGGGTTATAATCCATTGGAGCATAAGGGAGATTATACTATTGGTGTCTATAAATTCGATAAATCACTCAAAGGGCTTTTCACCCCGTCAGCACCTTGTTTCAAAACGTGCGTGTAAATCTCAGTCGTTGTAACATCAGCATGGCCAAGCTGAGATTGAACCGTGCGAATGTCAGTCCCATTTTGTAATAAATGCGTAGCAAATGAATGGCGCAAAGTGTGAGAGCTAATAGTCTTTTGAATACCAGCAGTTCTTCCCGCTTTTTTAATTACCTTATTAATCATCGACTCATCAATATGATGGCGACGAATATTGCCAGACTCAGGGTCAACGCTTAAACGCACAGACGGGAATAAATACTGCCAATCCAGAGACTTATTTGCATTTTTATACTTTTTCTCTAAAGCATTTGGCATCCATACCCCCGTATAATTTGGATTTTGTAAATCTTCAAATAACAGCATTTCCACACGCTTTCTTTGATTTTCAATCGCAGGAATCAACTCAACAGCCAATGTAGTAAAACGATGCTTAAACCCCTTGCCATTCCAAATACGAATCTGCTTCATCGAAATATCAATATCATTCACGCGCAAACGCACCAACTCCATACGCCGTAAACCAGAGCCATACAACAAACCCAGCAAAAGCTTATATTGTTGCGGAACCTCATGAAGCAACAAAGCAACCTCAGTTTGAGTTAAAACCGTAGGTAATTTTTGTTGGCGGTTAGCACGCCTAAATTCACTCATACCCTCTAAAGGAATTTCAAGAAATTTATTATAAAGATACGCCAAAGCATTTAATGCAAGCGTTTGAGTACTAGCCGACACTTTGCGCTTAACAGCCAGATAAGTTAAAAACTCAGCAACCTCAGATTTACCCATATCTTTAGGATGACGTTTAGTATGAAAATTAATAAAAGCACGAATCCAAGTAATATAAGTCTTAATCGTACGTTTGCTATAACGCCGAGCCAGCATAAAATCATGAATATCATTAAGAAATGGAGACTGATACATAGAAAATAAAAAGAGAATAAGAAACAAATAGCAAACTTAGCATTAAGTAGGATATAATCCCACTTAATTATTCTCATAGATTAAAAAACGAGCAAATACAATAACTTGTATTTAGCTAAAAAAAAGATTAAGGTTTCCCGCTAATATTGTTTTATGGGATGCAATCCCTTAAAACATACTGTTAGAGTAAATATCAAAAAAATGGAGAAAACTAATACTATAGTTTTCTCCATCAAACATAGCTATTTTCTTGTTAAAAATCGCCAAGTCTTATAACCATAATCGTGCGCATCCAAGAGACGATTACTGTTTTTCACACGCCTATAACGGCAGTACACCCATTTAAAGCCTGGGGGGGCTGGCTTGGTTGACATCTTCATTACCTCAGCTAAGCAGGGAAGCATTGCTTAGCTAATTGATTAATGAAGGAAAATCCACTACAATGGGACTGCGAAATCGTAGTTGAGTGGGCTTCCCATTCTCCTGCTGTCTAGAAGAGGCGCGCTCTAACGCGTCTCTTCTAATCTACAGTTGGCACCGCGTAGGCTTTAATTATTGCGGCAAGCCGATTAGCTTCAACTTCTGTCAAATCGGCGGGTAAATTACTTATATTAACTACCACGTTTTCTCTTAATGGCACGGGAACTGCAATATTATTAGTATTTTGTTGTGGTTGGTTAAAGCTATCTTGTTCAGTATAAGTTTTCTCATCAGCTACATTAGAGCTAACTATCTTTTTCTTGTTGTTCGTTTTTGTGCTTGTTCGTTGCACCGTTGAAGGTTTAAAGGCTGACGGATTGTCAACATATGAAATAAAGTCACTTATTGCCTTTCGTGCTCTACTTAGGTAAACCTGTAAACTGCCACTACTATATTTCATTGAGTATTTTGTTTGAAATCTATCAAATGTGGCATCTATGTCTACTGTGCGTAAATCTGATAATTCGCTTTCATCTAGTACTGTTAGTATTTTATTGGTAGCAGCTTTTCTGCTTACGGCAGTATTTTTGTTTACCAAGCCTTTATCGGCAGCATGCTCTAAAAATTTATTTAACTCATCTAAGGAGTAGTTTTTCTCAGTCATTGTATTAATCTCGTTCGTTTAATTAATTAACATATTAGCATGTCAATTAATCCTGTCAAACAATTAATCAACTTATTTTAACGCGTTAATTATTTTCGGCTTGCTTGCAACAGGGCTTAAAAAACTCTAACAAGCGCTTTAATTTGACGGGCTAAAGCAGGGCTTCTCGTCGCTCTGTAGTTTCGTTTTACTTTATCGTATAATAGAAATTTAGTTATGTTAAGCCGCCCGACAACTTAAGCGGGCGTTATGTGTCTGCGACGCAAAAGCATAAATTGCGAACATCAAGCTGAATAATTTCGAAGGAGAGTTATGCCAAATAAAAAACAGCATAAACCACTATTTGAAGGTAATAAGC
>Ga0256839_1001511_pt1 | contig 28080 bp, 27 predicted proteins | sample 354166metaG_FD_185968 | JGI IMG/M metagenome (GOLD analysis project Ga0256839, IMG submission 185968) | Hydrothermal vent microbial communities from Mid Atlantic Ridge, Atlantic Ocean - 354-166 | ecosystem: Environmental > Aquatic > Marine > Hydrothermal vents | place: Atlantic Ocean: Mid... | reverse complement strand
GCAAGGAGGAAACCATGGCCAAAGGTGTATTCGAACGAACCAAGCCCCACGTCAACGTGGGCACCATCGGTCACGTCGACCACGGCAAGACCACCCTCACCGCGGCGATCACCTTCGCCGCCGCCGCCGCCAACCCCAACGTCGAGGTGGCCAGCTACGAGGAGATCGACAAGGCCCCCGAGGAGAAGGCCCGCGGCATCACCATCAACACCGCCCACGTGGAGTACGAGACCGAGAAGCGCCACTACTCCCACGTCGACTGCCCCGGCCACGCCGACTACGTCAAGAACATGATCACCGGCGCGGCCCAGATGGACGGCGCCATCCTGGTCGTCTCCGCCGCCGACGGCCCCATGCCCCAGACCCGCGAGCACATCCTGCTCGCCCGTCAGGTGGGCGTGCCCTACATCGTCGTCTTCATGAACAAGACCGACATGGTCGACGATCCCGAACTCCTCGAGCTCGTCGAGATGGAGGTGCGCGAGCTCCTCAGCGACTACGAGTTCCCCGGCGACGACGTCCCCGTGATCGCCGGCTCCGCCCTCAAGGCCCTCGAGGCCCTGCAGCAGAACCCCAACACCCAGCGGGGCGAGAACGAGTGGGTCGACAAGATCTGGGAGCTCCTCGACGCCATCGACGAGTACATCCCCACCCCCGAGCGCGACGTCGACAAGCCCTTCCTGATGCCCGTCGAGGACGTCTTCACCATCACCGGCCGCGGCACCGTCGCCACCGGCCGCGTCGAGCGCGGCAAGATCACCGTGGGCGAGGAGGTCGAGATCGTCGGCCTGCGCCCCACCCACAAGACCGTCGTCACCGGCCTGGAGATGCACCGCAAGATCCTCAACGAGGCCATCGCCGGCGACAACGTCGGCGCCCTGCTGCGCGGCGTCGCCCGCGACGAGATCGAGCGCGGCCAGGTCATCGCCAAGCCCGGCTCCATCACCCCCCACACCAAGTTCGAGGCCTCGGTCTACATCCTCAAGAAGGAGGAGGGCGGCCGCCACACCGGCTTCTTCACCGGCTACCGCCCCCAGTTCTACTTCCGCACCACCGACGTCACCGGCGTCGTCACCCTCCCCGAGGGCGTCGAGATGGTCATGCCCGGCGACAACGTCGAGTTCTCCGTCGAACTCATCAAGCCCATCGCCCTGGAAGAAGGCCTCCGCTTCGCCATCCGCGAGGGCGGCCGCACCGTGGGCGCTGGGGTCGTGACCAAGATTCTGGAGTAGCACCGCGTCGCGCGGCGTAGGGGAGGGGTCCCTCCCCTACGCTGCCGCGCGTAAAGGAAGAGGACCGAGATGGCGAGCGACGTACGCATTAAGGTATTGTTGGAGTGCACCGAGTGCAAACGGCGCAACTATGCGACCGAGAAGAACCGTCGCAACACCACGGGCAAGCTGGAGATCAAGAAGTACTGCCCCTGGTGCCGCAAGCACACCGTGCACAAGGAAGTCAAGGCGTAGCGATGGGTAAGATCATCACCTACTTCCGTGAGGCCCGGGCCGAACTGGCGCGGGTGAGCTGGCCGAGCCGGGACGAGATCATCCAGTCGACCGAGGCGGTGCTGCTGTTCACGCTGTTCTCGATGACCATCTTCTGGATCTACGATATGGCCTTTGGCGCGGTCATGCAAAGAATCCTGCAATGAGCATCGAATGGTACGCGGTCCACACCTACGTCGGTTACGAGGACAAGGTCAAGGAGAACCTTGAAAAGCGTGCCCGCGCCCTGGGCATGCAGGACAAGATCTTCCAGGTCCTGATCCCGACCGAAGAGATCGTCGAGCACCGCGAAGGCGGCAAGAAGGAGACGGTCTACCGCAAGCTCTTCCCGGGCTACGTCTTCGTGCAGATGGACCTGGGCGACAACCCGGAAGACCCCAACGAGGCCTGGGAGGTGGTGCGCAACACCCCGGGCGTGACCGGCGTGGTGGGCACCAGCGAGGGCGGCAAGTACCGCCCGGTCCCGCTCACCCCCGACGAGGTGCAGCGCATCCTCGAGGTGAGCGGGCTGGCGGGCCGCAAGGAAAGCCCCAAGCCCCAGGTCACCTTCAAGGAAGGCGACGTGGTGCGGGTGGTCAGCGGACCCTTCGCCGACTTTACCGGTGTGGTCAGCGAGATCAACCCCGAGCGCAACAAGGTTAAGGTCCTGGTTTCGATCTTCGGTCGCGAAACGCCTGTGGAGCTGGACTTCTCCCAGGTGGTGCGCGCCTGAAGCAGCGTTCGTACCCCGAACTTCGGGGGAGCTGAGGAGGCAACATGAAAAAGGTCATCGGTTTGGTAAAGTTGCAGCTGCCTGCGGGCAAGGCCACCCCGGCCCCGCCCGTGGGGCCGGCGCTCGGTCAGCATGGCGCCAACATCATGGAGTTTTGCAAGGCCTTCAACGCGGCCACGGCCAACATGGGCGACGCCATCGTTCCGGTGGAGATCACCATCTACGCCGACCGCTCGTTCACCTTCATCACCAAGACGCCCCCGGCCTCCTACCTGATCCGCAAGGCCGCGGGCATCGCCAAGGGCGCGTCCAACCCCAGCCGCGAGGTGGTGGGCAAGATCACCTGGGACGACTGCCTGAAGATCGCCGAGCAGAAGATGAAGGACCTCAACGCCGGCTCGCTCGAGGCCGCCGCCCGCCAGATCGCCGGCTCCGCCCGCTCGATGGGCGTGGAAGTGGAGGGGATGCCCGATGCCTAAGCACGGCAAGCGTTACCGCGCACTCCTCGAGAAGATCGACCCGAACAAGGTCTACACCATCGACGAGGCGGCCAAGGCCGTGAAGGAGCTGGCCTCGGCCCGCTTCGACGAGTCGGTGGAGGCCCACATCAAGCTGGGCATCGACCCGCGCAAGTCGGACCAGAACGTCCGCTCCACCGTGGCGCTGCCCCACGGCACCGGCAAGCAGGTGCGGGTGCTAGCCATCGCCAAGGGCGAGAAGATCAAGGAGGCCGAAGAGGCCGGGGCCGACTACGTGGGCGGCGAGGAAATGGTGCAGAAGATCCTCGACGGTTGGATGGACTTCGATGCCGTCGTGGCCACACCCGACATGATGGGCGCGGTCGGTTCCAAGCTGGGGCGTATCCTGGGTCCCCGCGGCCTGCTGCCCAACCCCAAGGCGGGCACCGTGGGCTTCAACATCGCCGAGATCGTGAAGCAGATCAAGGCCGGACGCATCGAGTTCCGCAACGACAAGACCGGCGTGGTGCACGCGCCCGTGGGCAAGGCCAGCTTCGAGCCCGAGAAGATCGCCGACAACGTGCGCGCCTTCATCAAGGCCGTTGAGCAGGCCAAGCCCGAAGGCGCCAAGGGCACCTACCTGAAGAGCGTCTACCTCACCACCACCATGGGCCCCTCGATCAAGGTGGACCCGCACAGCTGAGCGGCCGCGGCAATTGTGAGGCAGGCCCCTTTTTCCAATGGCCGATCGGGTATACACTCACTATTCGGCACCCCGGTGCGGACTCGTCCGCGCCAGAGCAGGACGCTGAAGACCGCGGGGGGCCGCAGGCCTTAAACATCCCGCCGAGGCGCGAGGGGGAGCGTTTCGAAGCAACCGGTTCGGGGGACCCCCACCCCTGACAGGCAGGAGGAGAACGTGCCGAGTGAACGCAACGTGCAACTGCTGGAACGCCTCAAGGAGATGCTCCAGCAGACGAACGGCTCGTTCTTCCTGGTGAACTACCAGGGTCTCGACGCCAACGAGGAGTTCCAGCTGCGGCGCCAGGTCACCCAGGCGGGCGGCCGCATCTTCGTGGCCAAGAACACCCTGATACGGATCGCCGTCCGCGACCTTGAGCTGCCCGAGGTGGACGAGGTGCTCAAGGGACCCAGCGCGGTGGTGATCTACGACGAGCCGGTGGCCGTGGCCAAGGCCCTGGTGCAGTTCGCCAAGGAGAACTCCAAGGAGATCCCGCAGATCAAGGCGGGCTTCCTGCAGGGCCAGAAGCTGGCGCCCGAGGAAGTCAAGGCCATCGCCGAGCTACCGACGCTCGACGAGCTGCGGGCGGAACTGGTGGGCGTGCTGCAGGCGCCGATGTCGGAGCTCGTGGGCGTGCTCGAGGGCGCGCAGCGCGAGTTCGCGGGCCTGCTGGACGCGTACGTAAGCAAACAAGAAGCGGCGTAGCCGCACGTTAAAGGAGGAATGAAGATGGCTTTGGACGTAGACGCGATCATGGAGCAGTTGAACGGCGCGACGGTGCTGGAACTCAAGCAGCTGATCGACCGCATCAAGGACGAGTGGGGCGTCGAAGCGGCCGCCCCCGTGGCCGTGGCCGCGGTGGCCGCCGCCGGCGGTGCCGAAGGCGGTGCGGCCGAGGAGAAGACCGAGTTCGACGTGGTCCTCAAGGAAGCCGGCGGCCAGAAGCTCAAGGTCATCAAGGAGGTCCGCGCGATCACCGGCCTGGGCCTCAAGGAGGCCAAGGAGCTCGTCGAAAAGGGCGGCGCCATCAAGGAAGGCGTTTCCAAGGAAGAGGCCGAGGAGCTCAAGAAGAAGCTCGAGGAAGTCGGCGCCGTCGTCGAACTGAAGTAGCGTGCCTCGGCTGGCGGCGCGCCTACGCCGGTAGCCGTCCCACCGGGTGTGCGACTTAGGGGAACGCCGGATCCGGGCAAGGGCCCGGATCCGGGGCTCCCCACCCTTCCGTGTAAGATGAAGACAGCAGCGGATGCCCAGCAAGCGAGCACGATTCGGCCTTTTCGCCCCTGCACCCGCGGGTGCGGGCGACGGGAGGGCGCTGTGGCCCTGCCAGAGGTGAGCGCATGAGGAAAACAAAGCGGTTCGGCAGCATCAAAGAAGTCATCCCCCTCCCCCCGCTGACCCAGATCCAGGTGGACTCCTTCCGCAAGGCCCTGCAGCTGGAAGTGGCCCCGAGCAAGCGGGAAAACTTTGGCCTGCAGGCCGCCTTCAAGGAGGTCTTCCCGGTCGAGGAGAGCGAGAAGGGGCGCGGCGGTCTGGTGCTCGACTTCCTCGAGTACCGTCTAGGCGAGCCCAAGTTTGGGCCCGACGACTGCCGCGAAAAGGACCTCACGTACCAGGCGCCGCTCTACGCCCGCCTGCAGCTGATCCACCGCGACTCCGGCCTCATCAAGGAGGACGAGGTCTTCCTCGGCGACCTGCCGCTGATGACCGACGACGGCTCCTTCATCATCAACGGGGCCGACCGCGTCATCGTCAGCCAGATCCACCGCTCTCCGGGCGTCTACTTCACCCCGGATCCGAACCGTGCCGACCGTTTCGTCGCTGCCGTCATCCCACTGCCCAAGCGCGGCCCCTGGATCGACCTCGAGTTCGACTCCTCGGGCGCGCTCTTGATGCGCGTCAACAAGAGAAAGTTCCCCGTCATCCTGCTGCTCCGGGTCCTGGGGCACGACGCCGTCAGCCTCAAGAAAGAGCTCGGTGCCTTCCCGGAGCTGCTAACGGGGATTTTGGACGAGTCGATTTTGGAAATGAGCCCGTCCGAGGCGCTGCTGCGGCTCTTCACCATCCTGCGCCCGGGCGACCCGCCGAAGAAGGACAAGGCGACCTCCTACCTGGTTTCGCTCCTCGCCGACCCGCGCCGCTACGACCTGGGCGAGCCGGGCCGCTACAAGGTGGAGGAGAAACTGGGCATCAAGCTTCCCAGCCGCACCATCCTCGGCTTCGAGGACGGGGAGTTCAAGGACTACGCCCTGCTGGCCACGATCAAGTACCTGCTCGCGCTCGCCAGCGGCGAAGAGGGTTACGAGGCCGACGACATCGACCACCTTGGCAACCGCCGCATCCGCACCGTGGGCGAGCTGCTGGCCGACCAGTTCCGCATCGGCCTGGGGCGCATGGCCCGCGGGGTGCGCGAGCGCATGATCATGGGCAACCCTGAGGCGGCCACCCCCGCCAAGCTGATCAACAACCGCCCCCTGGCCGCCGCCATCCGCGAGTTCTTCGGGCGCAGCCAGCTCTCGCAGTTCAAGGGGCAGACCAACCCCCTCGACGAGATGCGCCACAAGCGCCGCATCTCGGCGCTGGGCCCCGGCGGCCTGACGCGCGAGCGCGCCGGTTTCGACGTGCGCGACGTGCACCGCACCCACTACGGCCGCATCTGCCCGATCGAGACGCCGGAAGGCGCGAACATCGGCCTCATCAACTCGCTGGCGGCCTACGGGCTGATCAACGACCTGGGTTTCGTGATGACCCCCTACCGCAAGGTCAAGAAGGGCGTGGTCAGCATGAACCCCAAGGACGTGGTCTACATGACCGCGACCGAAGAGGACAAGTACACCATCGCCCAGGCCAACACCCCGGTCGACGAGAACGGCCGCATCGCCACCGACCGGGTGGTCGCGCGCCGCAAGGGTGAGCCCGAGATCGTGGACGCGTCCGAGGTCGAGTTCATGGACGTGAGCCCCAAGCAGGTCTTCTCGGTCAACACCAACCTGATCCCCTTCCTCGAGCACGATGACGCCAACCGTGCGCTGATGGGTTCGAACATGCAGGCCCAGGCGGTTCCGGTGATCCGCGCCGAGGCGCCCGCGGTGGGCACCGGGATCGAGGACCGGGTCATCCGCGACTCGCTCACCAGCGTCTACTCCGACGTCGACGGCGTGGTCAAGTACGTGGATGGCGACACCGTCGTCATCGAGCAGAAGAACAAGAACCTGCGCGAGTACAAGCTGCGCCGTTTCGTGCGTTCGAACCAGGGCACGACGATCGACCAGCGTCCGCGGGTGAACGTGGGCGACAAGATCAAGAAGGGCGACCTGCTGGCCGACGGGCCCGCGGCCGACCACGGCCGGCTGGCGCTGGGGCAGAACGTGCTCGTGGCCATCATGCCGTTCGACGGCTACAACTTCGAAGACGCCATCATCATCAGCGAGAACCTGCTGCGGCGCGACCACTACACCTCGATCCACATCGAGCGCTACGAGATCGAAGCCCGCGACACCAAGCTGGGCCCCGAGAAGATCACCCGCGACATCCCCAACCTGGGGGAGGCGGCGCTGCGCGATCTCGACGAGGACGGCATCGTGCGCGTGGGCGCCGAGGTCAAGGCGGGCGACATCCTGGTGGGCCGCACCAGCTTCAAGGGCGAAACCGAGCCCAGCCCCGAAGAGCGCCTGCTGCGCTCGATCTTCGGCGAGAAGGCGCGCGACGTGAAGGACACCAGCCTGCGCGTGCCCCCGGGCGAGGGCGGCATCGTGGTGCGCACCCTGCGCCTGCGCCGCGGCGATCCGGGCGTCGAGCTCAAGCCGGGCGTGCGCGAGGTGGTGCGCGTCTACGTGGCTCAGAAGCGCAAGCTGCAGGTGGGCGACAAGCTGGCCAACCGCCACGGGAACAAGGGCGTGGTTTCCAAGATCCTGCCCCCCGAGGACATGCCCCACCTGCCCGACGGCACCCCGGTGGACATCGTCCTCAACCCCCTGGGCGTGCCCAGCCGCATGAACCTGGGGCAGATCCTGGAGATTCACCTGGGGCTCGCGGCCCACGAACTCGGGATGGAGTTCATCACCCCGGTCTTCGACGGCGCCAGCGAGGAGGAGATCAAGGAGCTGCTCGACCAGGCCTTCGAGCTGCGCTGGGCCGAGCGCGAGAAGCACGGTGTGGGTCTGGACCGGCGCGAGCTGGAGGTAATGGCGCGCGCCGCCAAGATGGGCGTGGTGGCCGAGGAGCTCGAGCCCCGCGAGCAGCTGAAGGCGCTGTTCAAGCAGGGCAAGGCGGTCCTCTACGATGGCCGCACCGGACAGCCCATCGAAGGCCCGATCGTAATCGGCATCCAGTACATCATGAAGCTCTACCACATGGTCGAGGACAAGATGCACGCCCGCTCCACCGGCCCCTACTCGCTGATCACCCAGCAGCCGCTGGGCGGTAAGGCGCAGTTCGGCGGCCAGCGCTTCGGCGAGATGGAGGTCTGGGCGCTCGAGGCCTACGGCGCGGCCTTCACGCTGCAGGAGATGCTCACCTTGAAGTCCGACGACATCGAGGGCCGCAACGCCGCCTACGAAGCGATCGTCAAGGGGCAGGACGTCCCTACGCCGAGCGTGCCCGAATCGTTCCGGGTGCTCGTCAAGGAGCTGCAGGCCCTGGGTCTGGACGTGGAAACGCTCGACGAAAACGAGCGGGTCATCGACATCTTTGAAGGATTGGCCTCGCGCCGCTAGGGGAGGGCTGATGAAGAGAGAACTCAAGAAAGTACGGATCGCCCTGGCCAGCCCGGAGAAGATCCACGCCTGGTCGTACGGCGAGGTCGAGAAGCCGGAGACGATCAACTACCGCACGCTCAAACCCGAGCGCGACGGCCTCTTCGACGAGCGCATCTTCGGTCCGGTCAAGGACTACGAGTGCGCCTGCGGCAAATACAAGCGCCAGCGCTTCGAGGGCAAGGTCTGCGAACGCTGCGGCGTCGAGGTCACCAAGTCGATCGTGCGCCGCTACCGCATGGGCCACATCGAGCTGGCCACCCCGGCGGCCCACATCTGGTACGTCAAGGACGTGCCCAGCAAGATCGGCACCCTGCTCGACCTGACGGCGGGCGAGCTGGAGCAGGTGCTCTACTTCGCCAAGTACATCGTCATCGACCCCGGCGGGGCGATGCTCGAAGGTGCGCCCATCAAGCGCGGCGAGCTCCTCAGCGACGAACAGTACCGCGAACTCAAGTTCGGACGCCAGGAAACCTACGCCATCCCCCTGGGCGCCGACGCCCTGATCAAGGACGGCGACTACGTCACCAAGGGGCAGGAGCTGGCCCCGGGCGTGGTCAGCAAGATGGACGGGGTGGCGCTCTTCCGCTTCCCCCGGCGCATCTCGGTGGAGTACCTCGAGCGCGAACGCGCCCACCTGCTGCTGCCGAGAAAGGCCTGGATCGAGGCGGACCGCTACGAGGCGGGCGAGCCCATCGCCGAACTCGAGGAACCCTTCGTCTTCGAGAGCGAGGCCGCGGGCGTGGCCGAGGTGCTCGAGTGGGAGGAGGGGGCGCTGGTGCGCCTGCGCGACCCCGAGAGCGACGAGGTGGTGGCCGTCTACCTGGTGCCCGTGGGCTTCGCCCTCAAGGTGGGCCACGGCGAGCTGGTGAGTTCCGGCGACCCCATCGCCGCGGCCGAGCCGGGCGCGGCGCGCCTGCCCCGCGGGGTCAAGGTGACCGAGCTCGAGGCCGAGGAAGAGGGTGACCTCGTCTACCTCTCGATGACCGTGGAGTGGGCCCGGGTGCAGGACTACCGGCTCGAGCCCCACATGCACGTGCTCGTGGGCGAGGGCACCGAGGTGCTCAAGGGCGACAAGCTGGTGGGCGCCATCGACCCCGAGGAGGAGGTCCACGCCGAGGCCGACGGCATCGTGCACCTGCACGAGCCCGCCTCGATCGTGGTGATGAAGGCCCGCCTCTACCCCTTCGAGGACGACGTCGAGGTCACCACCGGCGACCGCATCGCCCCGGGCGACGTGCTCGCCGACGGCGGCAAGGTGACGAGCGAGATCTACGGCCGCGTCGAGGTGGACCTGGTGCGCCAGGTGGTGCGCGTCATCGAGAGCTACGACATCGACGCGCGCATGGGCGCCGAGGCGGTGCAGGTGCTGCTCAGCGAGCTCGACCTGGATCAGCTCGAGGCCGAACTGGAAGAGGAGATGCTGGGCCCCAGCCGCCACAAGCGCAGCCGCGCCCGCAAGCGCTTGGAGATCGTGCGCGCCTTCAAGGCCTCGGGCAACCGGCCCGAGTGGATGGTGCTGGAGGCGGTGCCGGTGCTGCCCCCCGACCTGCGCCCGATGGTGCAGGTCGACGGCGGCCGCTTCGCCACCAGCGACCTCAACGACCTCTACCGCCGCCTCATCAACCGCAACAACCGCCTCAAGAAACTGATGAGCCAGGGGGCGCCGGAGATGATCATCCGCAACGAGAAGCGGATGCTCCAGGAGGCCGTGGACGCCCTCGTCGACAACGGCCGCCGCGGCAGCCCGGTCACCAACCCCGGCTCCGACCGGGCGCTGCGCTCGCTCACCGACATCCTCTCGGGCAAGCAGGGGCGCTTCCGCCAGAACCTGCTGGGCAAGCGCGTGGACTACTCGGGCCGCTCGGTGATCGTCGTGGGGCCGCAGCTGAAGCTGCACCAGACGGGCCTGCCCAAGCGGATGGCGCTGGAGCTCTTCAAGCCCTTCCTGCTGCGCCGTATGGAGGAGAAGGGCATCGCCGCCAACATCAAACAGGCGCGGCGCATGCTGGAGCGCCACCGTGACATCAAGGACGAGGTCTGGGACGCGCTGGAAGAGGTGATCCACGGCAAGGTGGTGCTCCTCAACCGCGCCCCCACGCTGCACCGCCTCGGTATCCAGGCCTTCCAGCCGGTGCTCGTCGAGGGCCAGTCGATCCAGTTGCACCCGCTCGTCTGCGAGGCCTTCAACGCCGACTTCGACGGCGACCAGATGGCCGTGCACGTGCCGCTTTCCAGCTACGCCCAGGCGGAGGCGCGGGTGCAGATGCTCAGCGCCCACAACCTGCTCAGCCCCGCCTCGGGCGAGCCGATCGCCAAACCCAGCCGCGACATCATCCTGGGCCTTTACTACATCACCCAGCTGCGCCGGGAGAAGAAGGGCGCGGGTCGCGAGTTCGCCACGCCGGTTGAGGCCGTGGAGGCCTACGACAAGGGCGAGATCGCCCTGAACGCGCCCATCAAGATCGCCGGCGAAGAGACCACCGTCGGCCGCTACAAGTACGTCTTCGCCAGCGTGGACGAGGCCATCGTGGCGGTGCAGTCCGGCCTGATCGACCTGCAGGACGTGGTCAGCATCCGCGTGAACGGCGAGCTGCGGGTCACCAGCCCCGGCCGCGCCCTCTTCGTGCGCATGGTCATCGAGGCCATCAAGGACGGCGACCCCGAGGCCGAGGTGCCCGCGGAGCTGCTCAACTACGACGTGGCCCAGGAGAAGAACTCGCTGCGCGACCTCGTCTACCGCTCCTTCCTGCTGCTCGGCATCGAGAAGACCGCGCGCCTGCTCGACGTGCTCAAGGCCGAGGGCTTCCACTTCTCGACCTCCTCGGGGATCACGATCGGCATCGACGACGTGATCATCCCGCCCGAGAAGGAGCGGTACCTGCGCGAGGCCGACGAGGCCCTCGACAAGATCGAGAACGCCTACAAACAGGGCCTGCTCACCGACGAGGAGCGTCGCCGCCAGATCATCAAGCTCTGGGCCGACGTCACCGAGAAGGTGACCGAGGCGCTCTTCAAGAACTTCGAGGAGTACTACCCCTTCAACCCGCTCTACGTGATGGCCCAGTCGGGGGCCCGCGGTAACCGCACCCAGATCCGCCAGCTCGGCGGGATGCGCGGTCTGATGGCCAAGCCCTCGGGCGAGATCATGGAGGTTCCGGTGCGGGCCAACTTCCGCGAAGGGCTGACCGTGCTCGAGTACTTCATCTCCACCCACGGCGCCCGCAAGGGCGGGGCCGACACCGCGCTGCGCACCGCCGACTCGGGCTACCTGACCCGCAAGCTGGTCGACGTGGCCCACGAGATCGTGGTGCGCGAGGAGGACTGCGGCACCACCGACTTCATGGAGGTGCCCCTCTTCCAAACCTCGGCCACCGGCGAGCGCAGCCTGCGCCGCGAGGGCGAGATCGAGCAGACCCTCTACGGTCGCACCGTCGCCCGCGACTTCGAGGCCGGCGGCCGGAGCTTCACCGAGGGGCAGATGCTCAGCCGCGAGGACGTGGACGCGCTCGTGGCCGCGGCCCGGGTGGGTGAGCTGGAGACGGTCCCGGTCTACAGCCCGCTCACCTGCCGCACCGAGTACGGCGTCTGCCGCAAGTGCTACGGCTACGACCTCTCCATGGCCCAGCCGGTCTCGATCGGCGAGACCGTAGGCGTGGTCGCGGCCGAGTCGATCGGCGAGCCGGGCACGCAGCTGACGATGCGCACCTTCCACACCGGCGGCGTGGCCACCGGCTCCGACATCACCCTGGGTCTGCCGCGTGTAATCGAGCTCTTCGAGGCCCGCCGGCCCAAGGTGAAGGCGGTCATCGCCGAGATCGACGGCGAGGTCGAGGTCGAGGAGGCCGACGACAAGCTGGTCGTGCGGGTGACGAGCGGCGAGTTCAAGAAGGAGTACAAGATCGACAAGGCCGCCCGCCTCACCGTACGTTCGGGCGACCACGTCACCGCCGGCACCCCCTTGACCCGCGGCGCCGTGGACCCGCACCAGCTGCTCGAGGCCCAGGGCCCCGAAGCGGTGCAGCGCTACCTGGTGAGCGAGATCCAGCGCGTCTACCGGGCCCAGGGCGTGAAGGTGCACGACAAGCACATCGAGGTGATCGTGCGCCAGATGCTCAAGTACGTCGAGGTCACCGACCCCGGCGAGTCCAAGCTGCTCGAGGGGCAGGTGCTCGAGCGCTGGGAGGTGGAGCGCGTCAACGAGGCGCTGATGGAGGAGGGCAAGATGCCCGCGAGCTGGAAGCCGCTGCTCATGGGCGTGACCAAGAGCGCGCTCAACACCCGCTCCTGGCTTTCCGCGGCCAGCTTCCAGCACACCACCCACGTGCTCACCGAGGCCGCCATCTGGGGCAAGAAGGACGAGCTCATCGGCCTCAAGGAGAACGTCATCCTCGGCAAGCTCATCCCCGCGGGGACGGGCACCGACTTCGTGCGCCGCACCCAGGTGGTGGACGAGAAGACCCTGAACCGCCTCAAGGAGGCCCGCAAGGCCGCCGAAGAGGTGGTCGCGACCCAGGTTCTGCCCGGCACCGGCGCCGAAGCCGGGGCCGAAGGCTAGTCCGATCCGCCCCGGGGGCTCGTTCCCCGGGGCGCCTATCAAATGAAGGTCTTGTTTCTGGAGTCCAAATCGGCCGAGATCCTCCGGGCCTTCGCCGCGGGCCAGCCCCACCCCTACCGGCTGTTGGCCTCCGACGACCGCTACCTGTTGGTGCTGGAGGCGGTGGGGCCCGAGGCGATCGAAGCGGGAGCGCGGCTCGCAGAGGTGCGTGCCTGGACGTTTGAGCTCCTCGAGGAGGGATGCCGCGATGCGTGAGGAGATCGTCATCGTACCGGCGCACGAGGCCGAGATCTACGTCGAGGACACGGGGCCGGAGGACGCGCCGGTCCTCGTCGTGCTCCACGGCGGCCCGGGCGGGTCCAGCTACCCCTACCGCGCCGCCTGGGAGGAGGAGCTCGCCGGGTACCGGGTCGTCTACCTGGACCAGCGGGGGGGCGGCCGCAGCCCCGAGCTGCCGCTCGAGCCGCGCTACTTCACCATCGACGCCCTGGTCGACGACCTCGAGGCGGTGCGCAGCTGGCTGGCCGTGGACCGCTGGGTGCCCGTGGGCCACGGCTTTGGCGCGCTCGCGGCGCTCGAGTACGGCCGCCGGTACCCCGAGCTGGTCGCCGGGGTGGTGGCCCTCGGGCCCTGGATTCACTTTCCCGAGCTGGCGCGTGCGCTCTGGCGCGCGGCCTTTGGCACCGGCGAACCCCCCGAAGATCCCACCCAGGCGGTGGAGGAGGCCTTTTCCGCGGTCGGTCCCAAGCCGCTCTTCGACCGCCTCAGTTTCCCCTCCGAGCACGGCCGCGCCCACTTGGAGTGGATCGTCGAGGGGCTGCCGCTCGCCGGCAGCGAGGGGGTGGAAGCGGCGTTCCGCACCAACGGCCTCTGGGAGCTGGACTACAGCGGCCACCTGCTCGAGTACCCGGTGGAGGTGGTCGTGATCGCCGGGGAGCGCGACGGCACCAGCCACCCGCACCAGACCGAACGCCTCGCCGATCTGACCGGAGCGCGCCTGGAGCTGATCCCCCGCGCCGGCCACTACCCCTGGATCGACGAGCCCGAAGCCTTCTTCCGGGCCTTCTACGGGGCGGTGGACGCGTTGAGTGAATGAGTGGGTGGTACGCGGTAGGTAGTGCGTAGTGCGTAGTGCGTAGCGGGGGCGGACCTGCGCGTCCGCCCGTCATCTTGGGATGACGGGTGATGGCCAGGACACGGCAACCACCACGTGCAAACGGTCGCGAACAGTAGGGGCGGGTTGGAAAGCATCCCCTTCGTCCTGCGGCGACGCTACCTCGGCTTGCACGTGGCATCTACCCCGCATCAACTTTGGGGCAGGCTCCCGGATGCCGCTACGCTCGTCCGGGGTGACGAACGGGGAGCGTCACTGCGTGCTGAACGCTCGTCGTTCCGGACGAGGGAACCGTAGGGTTCCCGAGATCCGGAACCTCGCAGTGCACCACCGGCGTCGCGGCCGACCGCGTGGTACCCCTGGGGATTCCCGGGTCAAACCCCCTTGCGGTGCGAGCCACCGCTGCCATACCCGATTGCACAGCACCCGCGAGACCCTGAATCGCGTTCAGGACAGGCTCCGGATCTCGCCCCTGCGGGGCTCGTCCGGGGTGACGAGGGGTTGATTAGAGCCAGCGAGACCCCGGATCTCGCACGTTTCGCAACCGGACCGGGGTAACGAAGGATTGGTTAGCCCATGCAGACCCCCGCACCTTCTTGCTTCACAGGCTCGTCCGGGGTGACGAACGGGGAGCAGGTAGGTGCAGAAAACTCCGTCGTTCCGGACGAGCAGGTCGCAAGACCTGCAAGATCCGGAACCTCTCGGTGTGCACCACCGGCGCCACGGCCGACCGCGTGGCACCCCCGGGATTCCCGGATCAAGTCCGGGACAGGCCCCGGATAGGCCCTTTAACCGCGATCGGTCGCCGTACGATGCAACGCCCGCAGCGGAGCGGGACCGGGGCAGGGTCGTGAGCGGCCAGCGCCCGGCGTTCGGCGTCGATACGCTTCCCACCCTATCCCCAAACGGGTTGGCCTTCCTCATAAAAGAGTGAAAGAATAAGCGCATGGAGCTCTCGATCGCCGCGGCCTTCCTCGCGGGCATGTTGTCGTTCCTTTCGCCTTGCGTGCTGCCCTTGGTCCCCACCTACCTGGCCTACCTCGGCGGCGACCAGGGCCGCCCGGTGAAGAACGCGCTCTTCTTCATCCTCGGGTTCGGCATCATCTTCATCTTGCTGGGCCTGCCCTTCACCGTTCTCGGCAGCCTGTTGCAGGACTACAAGCCCGTGCTGGCCAAGGTGGGCGGCGTGCTGCTCATCTTCTTCGGGCTTTACATGCTGGGCCTCAAGCTCCCCTTTCTGGCGCAGATGCGCGGCGTCAGCTACACCGGGGACACCTCCCGCCCCTGGGGCGCGTTCCTGATGGGCGCGGCGCTGGCCACGGCCTGGCTGCCCTGCATCGGCCCCATCCTGGGCGGCATCCTCACGCTTACGGCCATGGAGGGGTTTGGGGGGCTCGTCTACCTGGTGGCCTACGTGCTCGGTCTGGCCGTCCCCTTCTTCCTCGTCGCCCTCTTCGCCGACCGCGTGGCCGTGATCGTCCGCAAGAGCGGACGGATCTCGCTCTGGGTCGAGCGGGTGGCCGGGGCCATCCTGATCTTCGTCGGGTTCTTGATGATCACCGACGCCTTTCAGCGGCTCAACAACTTCTTCATCCGCTTCACGCCCGAGTGGCTGTTCGAAAGGCTCTAGCGAACGGTGGCGGACCCCTTGGTCGAGGTTCAGAACGTTTGGAAACGGTTCGGCCGTCAGTGGGTGCTCCGTGACCTCTCGCTCGCGGTCGAGCGCGGCGAGGTGGTTGCGCTGCTGGGGCCCAACGGTGTGGGCAAGACCACGCTGCTGCGGGTGATCGCGACCCTGATCCGCCCCCAGCGGGGCACGGTGCGGCTCTTTGGAAGGCCGGCACGGGCGCTGGAGGCCGAGCGCGGCCGCATCGCGCTGGTGGCCAATCCGCCCGCCTTCTACCGGCACCTGAGCGGCGAGGAGAACCTGGAACAGGCGTTGGCGCTCGCGGGCAAGCCCATCTCGCGCGCCCAGGCGCTCGAAGCGATGGGGCGGGTAGGGCTGCCGGAGGGGCGGACGGTGGCGGCGTACTCGAGCGGGATGCGCAAGCGGTTGGCCCTGGCGCGGACCCTGCTGGCGCGGCCGCGGCTCCTCTTGCTGGACGAGCCGGAAACGGCGCTCGACACCGGGGGGCGTGAGGAGCTGGTGCGCGTCATCGGTGAGGTCGCCCGCGAGGGCGCGGTGGTGCTGGCGACCCACGACCACGGCTTCGCGGCCGAGGTCGCGACCCGCAGCTTCGCGATGGAGGGGAGGGCGTGAGGGCCCTGGTGCTAGCGTTGCGCGACCTTCGCCTGGAGTGGCGCGGGAGGGCGGGGCTGCTCTCGGCCTTTTCGTTCATTGCGGTCGTGCTCTTCATTATGGGCATCGCCTTCGGTCCCGACGAGGCGAACCTGCGCCGCGCGGGCCCTGGGGTGCTCTGGGTGGCCCTGGCCTTCGCCGGCAGCATGCTGGCGAGCCGCGCCTGGGCGCTGGAAGTGGAAAACGAGACCCTCGACGACCTGCTGCTCACCCCCGGCAGCCGCGAGTGGATCTACGTAGGCAAGCTGCTCTTCCTGTGGCTGTTGATGATCGTGATGGGGGCGTTCCTGCTGGTGCTCGTCGCCGCCTGGTTCTACCTGCCGCTCGCGGCCTGGCCCCAGCTCTTCGTCACCCTGGTGCTCGGGGGCACCGGTTACACCGTCATCGCGGCCTTCTACGCGGGCCTGACCGTGCGCCTGCGGGCGCGCGACGTGCTGCTCTACCTGCTCGTCTTTCCCATGATCCTGCCCGTGGTGCTGGCGGCGGTCAAGGCCACGCTGGGCATCGCTTTCGGCGCCGAGTTCGCCGAGATCGTGAGCTGGTGGAAGCTCCTCGGCGTCTTCGACGTCGTCTACCTGACGCTCTGCGTGCTGCTCTTTCCCGGGGTTATCGAAGGCTAGAAAAAGCGCCGCCCGTAGCGGCGGCGCAGGGTTGGGGACGCTCATTCCTTGAAGCGCAGCGCCGCCTGCACCCGCTTGGCCTCCTCACCAAGCCGCTTGACGTCGCGGCCCAGGAAGATCTGATAGGCGTCGGCATGGCCGTTGCGGTGCAGCGCCACCACCAGTGCTTGGCGCCGTTCGGGGCTGTATTCGGGGACGACCTCCAGCACCGCCACCGCGGCCCAGTCGGCCCGAAAGAGCCGCAGCGCCTCGTCCTCGGGGTACTCCCTGGACTCGTAGCGGCCCCAGCCGGAGATCTCGGTGAGGATGCCGGGGAAGAGCAGGGTGAAGAGGTGGTCGGGTTCCGGGGCGCTCGCGTGGGGGTCGTCGTAGTCGATTTCCACGCGGTCGAGCGGAAAGACGACGTAGCGTATCTCCACCTGCCCGTCGCTCGAGACGACGCGGTACTGGTAGGGGAGCACCGGGTTGAACTCGAGGGGGGCGGGGGCGTAGCCCGCGGGCGGCTCGTAGACCATACCGGCCTCCTCGAGCAGCTCGCCGAAGCCGCGGGGCGCGGGGGCGGCCGCGAACGCCCATCCGGCCAGGAGGGCGAGGAAGGATGCCAGGAGGCGGCCGCGGGGGTTCATCGCTCCGCCTCCAGCTGTTCCTGCCAGGACGTGCGCAGGTCGCGCGCGGTCGCCTTCCACGTGCCCACCGGAGCGCGTTCGATGAAGGCGTCCAGGTCGGCGATCGCCTCCTGCTTGCGGCCCAGCGCCCAGCGCACCGCGGCGCGGTTGAAGTAGGGGGCGGCGGCCGCGGGGTCGAGGGCGATGGCGCGGTCGAAGTCGGCCAGGGCCCCGGCCTCGTCGCCCAGCTCGAAACGCAGCACCCCGCGGTTGAACAGCGCCGGCAGGTAGTCGGGGTTCGTCGCGAGCGCCCGGTCCAGGCTGGACAGCGCGTCCTGTTTGCGGTCGAAGCGGCGCAGCGCCTCGGCGTAGTTCACGCGCACCCCCGGGTCCTCGGCCCGTTCGAGCGAGCGTTCCAGGTCGGCGAGCGCCTTGGCGTACTCCTCGAGCTGCAGCCAGAGCGCCCCGCGCACCGCGTAGAGGTGGGCGTTTTCGGGGTGGCGGGCGAGCGCCTGGTCGAGGGTGGCCAGGGCTTCGCCGAACCGCCCCTTGGACTGGTACATCAGCGCCACGCTCGCCCACTCGTCGGGGCTCAGGCTCTCGTGGGCGTAGGCCTCGTCGTGGGGGCCGATCTTCGAGAGGTCGAGGGGTCCGGCCTTGGCGCCCGGCGGCAGCGCCGGCGGGGGCGCCGGAGCCGCGTCGGTTTCGGGAGCGGCCGCCGGGGGTGCGGCCGCCCGCTCGGCCTTCGTCGGCTTGCAACCGCCAATCAGCGGGGTCAGGGCGAGGGCGATGAGCAGCGCGAAAAGGTGCCTGGGCATGATTCGTCTCCTGGTGCACAATTGAACGCGCGAAGAGGAGGCGTGGGCTGGAGGTCGTCTCCAGCCCACGCGGCGCAGGACGGTGGGTCTACCGGCCGCTCTTGGCATCCTCGTAGTACTTGAGCAGCATCTTGTGCATCAGGTCGAGGTGCTCGGCGTTGCTGAGGGTTCCGGGCGTGCTGACCGCGCTCCAGACCTTCTCGTTGGTCATCTCCTTGTGGCAGCCCATGCAGAGGCCGCTGCGGTTCATGTTCTCGCGCATCGCAGCGGGGAGCGAGCGCGAGAGCGGCCAGTGGGTGCCCACGGTGGCGACCTGCTCGCCGGTCGCGGGGTCGACGATCCGCGACCAGTCGAAGGTCAGGTCCGGGATGGCCGGGATCTGCACCTGGTAGTTCCTGGCCAGCGGTTCGCCGCTGCGCGGGTCGGTGAGGTCGGTGATGATGTCCTCGGCGTAGCGGTTCTGGTAGATGCCGCCGTCGATGCCGTAGCCCAGCGCCTTTGGGTTGTCGTGGCAGCTCTCGCAGCGACGCGCTTCGGGCAGGGCCGAGTGCGGCTGCGCCGGCGCCATGTCGATGGCGAGCGGGACCCGACCCTGGCCCAGCTGGGCGGCCTCGTCGGGCGAGCGGGCGATCACGTTGTGCGCGACCGTCTCGCCCTCCGTATCGATGACGGTGTAGACCACCTGGCAGCCGGGCATGAGCGGGGTCACGCGCCCCTCGCCGTTGATCCCCAGGACCGGGTCTTCCCAGCGCAGGTAGGAGCGCGACTCGGAGATCTTGCCGGGCGACTTGATGCCGCTCGAGCCGATCGCCGACTCGGCGGTCATGCCGTGTTCGTCCACGGCGCTGCCCGACTTGATCCAGTCGGTGCCGCTGCTGCCGCCGGAGTAGTCCACCTTCACGTGGCAGCCGTAGCACTGCGGCACCCAGGAGGCGTGGCAGGCGTAGCATTCCAGGTTTTCGGCGTGCTTGGCCACCGAGACCATGGCCACCTTGGCGTCCTGGGAAACCCAGGCGTCGGCCCGGTTGATGGCCTTGAGTACCGGCACCTCGAAGTCGGAGCCCGAGGCCGAGTGCACGATCACCTTGTCGCCCTTCCTGACCACGTTGCCGAAGGGGTTGCCGCGGGCGGTCAGCAGGTAACCGTCCTCCTTGGGGTAGAGGGTGGCGAAGGCCGCGGTCTCGGGCAACGGCGCGTCGGCGAGGCCGCGCGGCGCGGCGCCGATGTCGCGGCCGAACTCCTCGCCCTGACCGAGCGGCAGCTCCCAGGGGAACTTCTCGGGGGTGCCGTGGCAGTCCTCGCACTCGATCTCCACCTGGGCCAGCGTGGTGGCGAAGAGGTTGCCGTCACCGTGCATGTCGATCGTGGTATGGCAGTCCTGGCAGAGCATGCCGCCCTTGCCGGGTTCGCCGCGGTGGTGCACGTCGTCGGCGATGAAGAGGTACTTCTTGGTGTGCAGCTTGGGCTGCTTGCCGCCTTGGGCGTTGTAGGGCGTGCCGTAGGGGAACTCCATCAACCCCTGGAAGGTCACGCCGATGCGCTTGCCGCGGTTGTGGCAGGAGTTGCAGGTCGCCGTGGGGATGCCGCCGCTCGCGCCCTCGTGGATCCCGCCGATCTCGCGGGTGCCCACGATGCGGTGCTTGAGCGGATGCCCCCGTTCGTCCCGCTTGATCGTGGGGTCTTCGCCTTCGTAGAACCCCTCGTCGCCGTAGAGGATGTGACAGGACGAGCAGCCCATGCCGCGGTAGTCGCCGCGTTTCTCGCGGCCGTTGACGCCCACGTGGCAGCGCTGGCAGTCGTGGCGCTGGTAGGTGAGCGCGGCCAGCTTGGGGTCGGCCCGCACCTCTTCGGGGCTGGCCTCGGGAATCTGCTTCAGCTCGCCGGGGAAGGCCTGGGGGTACATCTCGATCAGCTGGGCCATGTACTTCTTGTAGGCCTCGGTCCCCACCTGCGGTACGGGGCCGTCGCTGTCCTTGACGTCGTAGTTGCCGTAGGGCGTTTTGCCGTCCCAGGTCTCGGGGAAGCCCCAGGTGTGCAGGTTGCCCTGAATCTTGCCGGCCTCGGTCTGCATCAGCGCCAGGTTGAGGCGGTAGTCGTAGCCGGGGTGGCACTGCCCGCAGGTGCGATCGGCGATCCAGATGGAGCCCGGGTCGGGGTAAAAGGTCTTGGGCCCGCGGGCGGCGAGCGCCTCGGGCGCGCCCGCATGGGCTTCTTCGACCGTCAGCCCCTGGGGGTTGCCGCCGTGGCAGACCACGCAGCCCGCCGGATCCCCGGCCATGGCTCCGAAGCCCTTGATCTGGGCCATCATGCCGCTGCCCGCGGGCACGATGTCCTCGATCCCTTCGTGGCAGCTCAAGCACCCCTTCTGGGCCGCCGCCTCGGGGCTGACCTTCTCGGGCGCTTGCGCCCAGGCCAGCACGGTCAGCGCGGCCAGGGCCGTTCCTACCCATCGTTTCATACTGCACCTGCCTTTCTGCCTCGGCGAACGCCGGGAGCCTTGGGATTTCTAATGCACATCATAAAAGTTGGATCAGGTCATTTGTCCCGAAAAGTACTGGGCAAAATCAGCAAGAAAAGCCGTGCTGAACGAAAGGTGTAAATGTATATACCAGGTACAATTATTCATTTACTAAATATCCAATCCAGGTAGATGCCGTCGGGTTCTCATCTTATGCTGCAAACCCCTTCATCCCCGGTGTGATAGGTTGGGGCGCGAGAAAGGTCAGGCACCGTCACCGTTTTCACCTGAGGGGGAAGGAGAATGTACGCGTGAACCACGCCGAGAAAACTTCCAGGCTCGATTCTGCTTCGCGCGCGTTGTTGACCCTGGCGCTTGTCGTCTTCGCGGCGGGGCAGTACCTTGCGTTCAAGGCCCCGCCGGACGTGCAGCAGGGATACCTCATCCGCATCCTCTACGTCCACGTAGGCGCGGCCTGGGTCGCCTACCTGGCCTTCTTCGTGGCCATGGTCTACGCCGTCCTCTACCTGTGGAAACAGGACGCGGCCTACGACCGGCTCTCGGCCGCGAGCGCCGAGATCGGTCTGCTTTTCATGCTGCTGACGCTGTTCGGCGGCATGATGTGGGCCCGGCCCACCTGGGGGGTTTTCTGGACCTGGGAGCCGCGGCTCACCACGAGCGCCATCTTGACCGCCTTTTATGTGGGGTACTTCCTGCTGCGGCACGCGATCGAGGACCCCGAGTTTCGCGCCAAGGCCGCCGCAGCCGCGGCGATCTTGGGCGTGGTCAACATTCCCATCAACTACATGTCGGTCTACTGGTGGCGCAGCATCCACCAGACCGCCACCTTCGACGTCATCAACCGCAAGACCCACATGGAGGGGTCCATGGTGGTGGCCATGCTGGTGAACCTGTTGGCCATCACCCTGTTCTATCTGGCTTTCCTGCGCATCAAAGGGGCGCTGGCCGCACGCGCGGCGGCCCGGGAGGAGTGGGATGAATAGCTCGAGCCTCGGCATCTACGTCACCGCGGTCTACGTCGCGACCTACGCGGTGCTCTTCGGCTACGCGGCCTACTTGCTCTGGCGGCACTCGGAGGTGGGCGGTGAGGACTAAGTACCTGATCGGCTTCCTAATCATCGTGGCCGCGATCGCCTATCTGGCCTTCGGGGGCCTGGGCAACAGCCTCGTTTACTACGTGCTTCCTAGTGAATACGCCGAGAACCCGGCGCGCTATGAGGGCAAGCGCATCCGCCTCGGCGGCTTGGTAAAGGAGGGGTCGATCCGCTACGACCCCCAGACGCTCGAGCTCGACTTCGTCGTCACCGACGGCGTGGTGGACATCCCCGTGCAGCACGAGGGCACCCCGCCGGAGCTCTTCAAGGACAACCAGGGCGTCGTCGTTGAGGGGCGGTTCGACGGCAAGGTGTTCAAGGGCGAGAACCTGCTCATCAAGCACTCCGAGACCTACCAGGCGCCGCCGGAGGGGGGCTACACCCCCGAAGAGGTGCGAAAGCTGATCGAGGAGGCCAAATGAACCCCGGCATCCTGGGCAACATCGGGCTCGTTCTGGCGGTCTTCTTCAGCGTGGCGGGCCTCGTGGCCGTCGTCTTTTCCTGGTTCTTGCGCGACGCCCGTTACGTGCGGGTGGCGCGCCGCAGCGCGCTGCTGGCCTTCCTGGGCACCTTCGTGGCCTTCGGTGCGCTCGAGTGGGCGCTGCTCACCGACGACTTCTCCATCCTCTATACCGCGCGCAACCACACCAGCGCGAGCCCCACCTGGGTGAAGTTCGCCACCCTATGGGCGGCGCTCGAGGGGTCGATCTTGCTCTGGGCGATGCTCCAGACCCTCTACACCTGGCTCGCCGGGCGCAAGATGCGCGACTACTGGACGAGCCCGGTGGCCCTGGGTGCGCTCTTCGTCATCCAGCTCTTCTTTCTCGTCAACGTCCTCTTCGTTATCAACCCCTTTACCCCGGTGCCCAACCCGCCGGCCGACGGACCGGGACCCAACCCGCTCCTCCAGAACCACTGGATGATGGCCGTCCACCCCATCCTGATGTACCTGGGCTTCGTGGGTCTCTCCGTGCCCTTCGCCTACGCGGTCGCCGCGATGGTGACCCGCCGCTACCAGACCTGGGTCAGCGAAACCAAGTGGTGGCTGATCTTCGCCTGGGGCTTCCTCACCGCCGCCATCTTTGCCGGCGGCTGGTGGAGCTACGAGGTGCTGGGCTGGGGCGGCTACTGGGCCTGGGATCCGGTGGAGAACGCCTCGTTCATCCCCTGGTTGTTGGCCACCGCCTTCGTGCACACCGCGATGGTGCAGGAGCGGCGGGGGCTGTTTCGCAGCTGGAACTTCGCCCTGGTGACCCTGGCCTTTGCCGGAACCGTCTTCGGCACCTTCCTCACGCGCTCCGGCGTGATCGAGTCGGTGCACGCCTTCGCGGGCGGCCCGGTGGGGCCGATCTTCCTGGGCTTCCTGCTCGTCATCCTGGCCGTGGGCTTTTCTCTGCTCGGGCGCGTTTCCAGCGAGGTGCGCGACGTCGGCAGCGTGAACGTTTGGAGCCGCGAGGGGCTCCTGCTCTTCGGCGCCCTCGTCTTCGTGGTGATGGCCTTCGTGGTCATCCTGGGCACCCTATTCCCGTTGCTCGTCGAAGCCTTTAACGGGGCCAAGGTCTCGGTGGGGGCGCCGTTCTTCAACCAGCTCTTCGTGCCCTTGGGCTACGCCATGCTCGTACTGATGGCCCTCGGTCCGCTGCTGCCCTGGCGGCGGGCCGAGGGGGAGACGCTGCGCGTCCTCGCCTGGATGGCGGTCTCGCTGGTGCTGGGCACCGCCGCGGGGCTCGCCCTGGGCTGGACCCTGTGGGTGAGCCTGACCGTCGGGCTCTTCCTCTTCAACCTCGTCGCCCTGGGATGGCTGATCGCCAGCCCGATCGCGCGTAAGTCGCGCGCCCTCGGTGGCGTGCGCGCCGGCATGGGGTCGCTGGCCTGGACGCGGAGGCGCTACGGGGGCTACCTGGTGCACTTCGCAGTGGCGCTCTCGGCGCTGGCCATCGCGTTCAGCCAGAGCTACCGGCTGGACGTCCAGAAAACGCTGCAGATCGGCGAATCCTGGCAGGTGGCCGGCCGCACCATCACGGTGCACGCCCTTCGCGCCGTCGAGGATCCGCACCGCTACTCGGTGATCGCCGACGTAGAGATCAGCGGCATGGGCACGCGTCAGCCGCGGCTGAACTACTACCCCACGTCGCGAACGCCGTTCGCTTCGCCTTCGGTGGCCTACACCCTTGGCAAGGACTACTACCTGGTGCTGCAGGCCTTCGACCAGGAGAACGCGCAGTGGGTGACGCTGCGGCTGGTCGTGACGCCGCTGGTCCTCTGGCTGTGGGTCTCGGCGGTCCTCATGGCGCTCGGCACCGCGATGATCCTCTGGCCCGCCCGCCGTGCGGCGCGGGCCGCCGCCGCCGGGGAGGTGGGCGCGTGAGGGCTCTTTTCGGAGTGTTGCTGGCCCTGGCGATCGGGGCGTTGTTCTGGTGGGGCATGCAAACCAAGGACGAGCGCAGCGAGCTGCCGTCGGCCCTGGCCGGCCGGCCGGCGCCCGCGTTCGACCTGGAGTTGCTGCCCAGTTCGCGCGAGGCCTGGGGCGAGCGGCTCGACCTGAGCGACTACCTGGGCAAGAAGCCGATCATCCTCAACTTCTGGGCCAGCTGGTGCTACCCTGCCTGTTACGAGGAAGCGCCGATCCTGGAGGCCACCTGGCGCCGCTGGAAGGACCAGGTGCTCTTCGTCGGGGTCAACACCCAGGACGAGCTGGACGCGGCCGAGAAGTTCATCGAGCAGTTCGGCATCAGCTTCCCCAACGTCTACGATCCCCGGGGGAAGGTGGGCATCGACTACGGCATGTACGGCGTGCCCGAGACCTTCGCCATCTCGGTCGAGGGGCGGGTGCTCGAGCGCTTCGCCGGCACGATCAGCGCCGAAAAGCTCGAGTCCATGATTCGTGAGGTGTTGCCGTGAGGCGCGTGCTGTGGGTCTTGATTTTGGCGCTGGGGCTCGCGGGCGCGCAGACGGTGGGCAACGAACCGCCCCCCGATCTGCCGCCCAAGGTCTTCGAGATCGCCAAGAAGCTGCGTTGCCCGGTGTGCCGTGGGGAGAGCGCGGCCGAGTCGAACGCCGGGGTCACCGAGGAGATGCGGCGGCAGATCGCCGAGATGTTGGCCGAGGGCAAGACCGAAGACGAGATCATTCAATACTTCGTGGACCGCTATACCGAATGGATTCTCTACGAGCCCCCCAAGCGCGGTCTGGGGCTGGTGGTTTGGCTGGCCCCGGTGATCGGGTTGGGCATCTTCGGCTTCGGCCTCTACAGCTACCTGCGCGCCACGTCGCGGCGCGCGGCGGAGCTCGAAGGCATCAGCGAAGAGGAGCTGGCCCGGGCCGAAGCCGAGCTCGGGCGCGATGACGAAGGAGGCGCCCCGTCATGATCCTGTTCTGGACCGTTGTTGCGTTGTTGGTGCTCCTGGCCGCCGTCTACGCCACTTTGCCGCTGGCGCGCGAGCCCGAACCCTTTCCCTCCGACCCCTTGCCCGAGGAATTGCGGGCCGAGATCGAGACGCTGAAGCAGGAGGCGCGCGAGCTCGAGGGCAGCGAACGCAAGCGCACCCTGGGGCGCATCGTGCAGCTTGAGCGCCGCCTTGCGGAGCTCGAAGGCCGGCCGGCCGTTCCCGGCGCCCGCCGCGTTTCCTGGGTGGCCCTGATGGTGACGACCGCCTTCCTGGTCTTCGTTGGCGGGGTGCTGCTGCGCTACACCCTGCCGCGGGCGCCGGGCGAGACGATCACCACCTCGAACCTGATCAGCGGCGAACGCACGGTCGACCGCGCCAAACTGGCCGAGCTCAACCGCCTCAAGGCCCAGGCCGAGCGCAACGACGACGCGGAAAGCTGGCTCGCCTACGGGAACGCGGCCTGGGAGGTGGCCGACTACAACGCAGCCGCCGAGGCGTACAAACGGGTGCTCGACCTGGACAGCAAGAACCTGACCGCCTGGAAGCGGATGGGGATCCTCTTCTTCATGTCGGGGTTCCCGGAGGACGCGGCCCAGGTCCTCCAGGTCGTCGTCGGGGTGGACCCGAACGACACCGAGGCGCTCCTCTTCCTGGGGAACGCTTACTCGATGCTGGGCCGCTTCGACGAGGCCATCGGCGTCTGGGAACGCTACCTCGCCGTCGGTGGGCCGGACGCCGAACGGGTGAACGGTCTCATCGCCCAGGCGCGCGCCCAGCAGGAGGCCAGGGCTGCGGTCGATCGGGGTCAGGTTCCCGACGGAAACGTCGTCTACGAGGCCAAGTGCGCGGCCTGCCACGGGCAGAACGCCGAGGGCGGCATCGGTCCCCGCTTGGTGGGGAACCCGGTGCTGCGGGTCGACGGGGCCGTGGCCGAGATCGTGAAAAAGGGTACCGGCAGCATGCCGGCCATCCCCATGAGCGAGGCCGAGCTGCAGGCGCTTTTGGACTACCTAAAGGGGTTGTAGCCGTGAAGCTGAGCCGCCGCGACCTGGTTTGGATCGTGCCCTCGTCGGTCGCGGCCACCTTCTTCGGCTGGTTTGGCTGGCGCACCGTCAAGATCCAGTTCCTCAAGTCGGGCCCCAACGCCCAGCCCCAGTGGAAGGACGGCGAGCGCGTCGAGGTCGCCCAGCTGGCCGAGCTGGACGAGGTCTGGTCGTTCAAGTACTTTGAATACCCGCTCGCGGCCGGAAAGCTGCCATGCACCGTGCTGCGCCTTCCCGGCCCCGTTCCCGGCGGGCTCACCGTCGAAGGCCGCCATTACGCCGCCTGGTCGCGCATCTGCACCCATCAGGGTTGTACCGTGGACTACGTAAGGAACACCGAGGCCGGGGCCATCCTCTACAACTACCGCTCCGATCACCCCTTCTTTGGCTGCAAGTGCCATTTCGGAGCCTTCGACCCCGTGCAGGCGGGGAAGGCCGTATTCGGTCCGCCGCGTTTTCCGTTGCCGCGGATCCGGCTGGTGGCCGAGCTGGGGGTGCTCTACGCCACCGGTCACGAAACGCCGCTGCGCCCGCTCGAGAGCCTGCGCGCCGTGGGCGGAAGCCGGAGCGCCTGAACACCGGAACCGGGCCCGCGAGGAAGGCTTGGCGCTTTCGGCGGCGGGGGCGAGGTCCCCTCAAGGGAGGGCTGCGCCGCGCCAGGGCCAGGCCAGGTAGGCCAGGCCCGCGCCTAAGGGCAGGGACAGCCACGCGCCGGCGCCGAAGAACAGCGCCTCCCCCGGCCAGAAGACGGCCCAGAGCAGCGCCGCGGCCGCCGCCCAGACGGGCCGCTGCGACCACGCCATGGCGGCTAGGGCTGCGGCGCCCAGGAGCAGGAAAAGCAGGCTCAGGGCCCCGATCGCCGGCCCCAGGTTCATGTCGTCCGCGGGTCCGAGGAAGCCCACGACGCCCAGGTAGGCCGCCAGCCACGCGTAGGGGTTGGCGGCCAGGCTCGCCCAGAAGGCGATCCTGGCGCCGTAGCGGCGTGCAAGCTCGGCCACGCCTGCGCCGTAGACGAGGGCGGCGGGGTAGAGCGCATAGGGCGCCGTGGCGACCAGCAGCGCCGCCCAAGTCCAGGCGGCCACGTGCAGTACGGGGCGCATGCCCCCATTCTAGGCGACCTCCCGGCGTCAGGGTTCGAGCACGACCCGCACGAACTTGTCCTTGCCGCGGCGGAGGATCCGGGGTCGGTCGAGGGTGACCTGCAGTTGCGGATCGGTGATGACTTCGCCGTCGAGGCGCAGGCCGCGGTTCTGGATGAGGCGTCGGGCCTCGCCGTTCGACTGGGTCAGACCCGCGAGGGTGAAGAGGCGGGCGACCCAGATGGCGCCGCCCTTGAGCTCGGAGGGGTCGATCGCGACGGTGGGGATGTCGTCGGGGACGCCGCCCTTGGCGACCTCGTCGTAGCGGGCCTCGGCCTGGCGGACCGTCCGGGCCAGCTCGGGGTCCTGCGGGTTTCGGGGTTCGCGGTCGTGTCCGGCCTCGCCGAGCCGGTAGCCGAGGCGCTCGTAGAAGGCGCGGTCCAACCAGGCGGGGATGACGTCCTGGGCGTACGCGGCGGTGAGCAGGCGGGCGAGCACCCGGTGGGCGCCCACCATGCCGCCCTTCTCGAGGACCGCCTCGACCTCCTCGGGCTCCAGGTCGGTGAGCAGGCGGAAGTAGTCGGCCAGCACCGCGTCGGGAACCCGCATCAGCTTCTTGAACATCACCGCAGGCTCCTCGCTGACGCCGACGTAGTTGTCCAGGCTCTTTGACATTTTCTCCACGCCGTCGAGGCCCACGAGGAGCGGCATGATGACGAGCACCTGGGGCTCCTGACCGTAGAACTTCTGCAGGTCGCGGCCCACGAGCAGGTTGAACTTCTGGTCGGTGCCGCCCATCTCGACGTCGGCTTCG
>Ga0256839_1001510_pt1 | contig 28096 bp, 24 predicted proteins | sample 354166metaG_FD_185968 | JGI IMG/M metagenome (GOLD analysis project Ga0256839, IMG submission 185968) | Hydrothermal vent microbial communities from Mid Atlantic Ridge, Atlantic Ocean - 354-166 | ecosystem: Environmental > Aquatic > Marine > Hydrothermal vents | place: Atlantic Ocean: Mid... | reverse complement strand
CGAGACGGTGACGCCGCGAACGGCCGGCACGGCATGGGCACCCGACCCGAACACCTTCCGGAGATCGCGAAGCTCAAGAAGCGACACTGTTCTCCTCCAGATGGCGGAAACACGCCGAGACGTGGCCGTCCCCGACCTCCACCCCGGGCGGGAAATCGACACAGCGGTCGAACGCCTCGGCGCATCGATGGGCGAAGCGACATCCCGGGAGGCCGAAATCCACGTCCTTCTCCTCCGCCCGCGGATCGACCTCCCGCTCCACCGACTCGAGGAGGTAGCGGGTATAGGGATGGCGAGGATCCTCGAAGAGGTCGACGGTGGGAGCCTGTTCCATCACCTGTCCCCCATACAACACGACGACCCGGTCGCACATCTCCGCCACCGCGGCGAGGTCGTGGGTGATGAACAGCACCCCACAGCTCGTCTCCGCCACCAGACCCCGGATGAGGTCGAAGATCTGAGCCTGGATCGTGACATCCAGGGCGGTGGTGGGTTCGTCGGCGATCAACACCTTGGGCCGACAGCCCAGCGCCATGGCGATCATCACCCGTTGACACATGCCACCGGAGAGCTGATGCGGGTAGGCACGCGCCACCCGGTCGGCCCCCGGGATGCCCACCCTGGAGAGGAGCTCGACGGAACGCTCCTTCGCCTCCGCCGCAGAGAGCCCCTGGTTGATCCGAAGCACCCGGGCGACCTGCTTCCCGACCCGCATCGTCGGGTTCAGGGCACCGCGAGGATGCTGGAAGATCATGGTGATCTCCCGCGGGGTCCGCCCGCACGAGAGGTCGTCGGTCAGATCCCGACCCTCGAGGCGTACCGACCCACCACGGAACTCGATTCCGGCGGGCAGCAGGCCCATGAGGGCGAGGGAGGTCATCGTCTTGCCCGACCCGGATTCTCCGACCAGGCCCACGATCTCTCCGGCCTCCACGTCGAAGGCGACCTCGCGCAGCAGCGGATGCGGATCTCCGGCGACCCCGACCGTCAAACCAGAAACGTCGAGGACGCTCAGACCTCGCCTCCCCCCAGCTCGTCACCGACGAAGTGGAAGGCCATCACCGCCAGGACGATCATCCCGCCCGGGAACAGCGCGGTCCACCATTCACCCGTGATCACGTCGTTGGCGCCCTCGGCCACCATCACCCCCCACTCGGGGGTCGGCGGACGGATCCCGACGCCGAGGAACGCCAGCCCGGCGACGGTGAGGATCGCCCAGCCCGCCACCAGCGTCGCCTGGACGGCGGCCGGCCGTAGGGAGTTGGGCATCACGTGGCGGAAGGCGACCCGCCAGGGCGGGTTCCCGGACAGCCGAGCGCCGTCCACGTACTCCATCTCGCGCTGCTGAAGCGCCTCGGCCCGGGTGAGGCGGATGAAATGGGGGAGGAACGACACCGAGACCGCGACGATCACATTGGGGATCGAGTCACCCATGGCCGCCACGAGGATGAGGGCGAGCACGAACCCGGGGAACGCCAACAGCACGTCGGTGAGCCGCATGATCACCTCGTCCACCCGGCCACCCCAGTAGCCGGCCACGACCCCGATGACCGACCCGACCACCATCGACACCACGGCGATGACGAGCCCGATCCACAGGTCGAGACGAGCGGCGGCCACCGCCCGGGCGAAGACGTCACGCCCGAACTCGTCGGTTCCGAACGGGTGCTCAGCCGACGGAGCCAAGAGTTGATTGGTGGGATCGGTTCGTAGCGGGTCGACGGTCACCATGGGACCGACGAGGGCGAGCAACAGGTAGGCGGTGAGCAACACCACCCCGACGGCCATCAGAGGTCGCCGTCTCAGTTCACCCACGGCGCGACCGATCACCGACTGCCCGGGGGCGACCGGCGACGGGAGGTCGAGGGGCACGGTCCGGCTCATGCGGTCACCTTCCTGCCGAGGCGAATCCGAGGATCGATCAGCGCATAGCCGAGATCGATGACGACGTTCAGCAACACGTACAGGATCCCGACCATGATCACGAACCCTTGGAGCGCCTCCAGGTCGTTGGTCTGGATGGCCTCGTAGGCGTAGCGCCCGACGCCCGGCCACGAGAAGAGGTACTCCACGATGATGTTACCCCCGAGCATGTAGCCGAAGACGATCCCGATGGTGGTGGTCACCGGCAGGAGGGCGTTCCGAAACCCGTCGATGAACAGGACCGCCCGCGGGGAGACACCCATCGCCCGGGCCGTGCGGACGTAGTCGCTGGCGAGGGTCTCGATCACCGAGGACCGGACCATCTTCAGGATCGGGGCGGCGAGGACGAACCCGAGGGTCAGCACGGGGAGCGCCAGGAATCGGAGAGCCATCCACACGATGTCCCACTGCCCGGCGAGGGCTCCGTCGATCGTGTAGAACCCGGTGACCATCGGCGGCGGCTTCGTGCCCACCGCCAGGCGGTCGACGGGACCCGGGAACCAGCCCAGCCGGAAGAAGAAGAAATAGATCATCAGCAGGCCCAGCCAGAACAGCGCCATCGACGACCCCAGGATCGCGAACACCCGGGCGACGCCGTCGATCCAGGTCCCTTGACGGGCCGCCGCCACGATCCCCAACGGGACCCCGACCACCGTCGCCACGACGACGGCGTACACGGCCAGCTCGAGGGATGCCGGCAGACGAGCGAGCAGCTCACCGAGGACCGGCTGGTCGGTACGCACCGAGGTCCCGAAATCTCCCCTGACGACCCCGACGAGGTAGTCGACGAACTGCTCCCACAGCGGCCGGTCGAGCCCGTACTTGGCCCGGAGCTGGGCGATCTTCTCGGCGGTGGCGTAGGGACCCGCCCGCACCGCGGCCGCGTCTCCGGGCAGCACCCGCACGATGAAGAACACCACGATCACGATGCCCAGCATCGTGATCAGCGAGATTCCGGCCCGCTTGATCAGATACCGCCGCACGTCTCACCTCGGGAGGACGGGGTGTGGCCGGACCGAGCCCGACCACACCCCGCGATGGGACGGAGTCTCAACCACCCTTCCTGAGCGTCTCGAATCTCGGCACCTCGGTGAAGTCCTTGGTGACACCGGAGATGTCCTTGCCGGTCGCCACCGTCCAGTCGGCGGCCCAGAGCCAGGCGTGGGGAGCGTCCTCCAGCATGATCTGCTGGGCTCGGGTCGACAGCTCCTGACGCTTCGCCGGGTCGGTGGTGAAGGTCCCCTCGGCGATGATCTGGTCGAGCTCCTCGTTGCAGTAGTTGGCGAAGTTGGTGAACTGCCCGCACTTCAGCAGGAACGTCATCTGATAGAAGGGATCATCGCCCCACGAGTACCACTCGTGGAAGAACAGCGGCAACTCGCGGTTGTTGCGGCGTCCCTGGTAGTCGGCGTCGGGCAGCACGTTGATCTGGGCGTCGATGCCGATCTGGCGGAGGTTGTCCTGGATGAGGACCGCCGCCTGCTGCTGCTCGTTCGACGACTGGGGCACCGCCAGCTCGATGCTGAACTCCCCGACCCCCGACTCCTCGAGGAGCCGGCGTGCCTCGTCCAGGTTCGTCTCGTACACGTCGATCGCGTCACCCGCGTAGGTCTCCATCGTGGAGGGGATGAGGGTCCCGGCGGGCGACGCGAACCCGAACATCACCTGGTTGAGCAACGCGTCGTAGGGGATCGCGTACGAGATCGCCTGACGGACCAGCTTGTTGTCCAGGGGGGCGATGTCCACGTTCATCCCCAGGAAGACGCTGCGTGTCGACGGTGCCGTGTACACGTTCACGTTGGGGTCGTTCTGGAGCTCGGCGAGCAGCCTCGGGGGCAGCCCGACCGCGACGTCGATCTCACCCCGCTGGAGGAGCAGTGCCCGCTGCTCGGCGTCCGGGATGTTCCTCACGATGATCCCGCCGTTCGCCACCTCGCCCGGATACCCGGGGTTGGGATCCAGCACGATCTGGCCACGGTCACGATCGAACTCGACGAGGGAGTACGGGCCGGAGGACACGGCGTTGTTGGTGAAGTACTCGAACGCCCAGGGATCGTCCGGCGTCGCGTTCGCCTCGGCGACGGCCTGGTTGATCGGCCCGAACACCTGGAAGGTCATGAACCGGTCGAACAGCGAGCTCGCCACGTTCGGCCGGATGATCAGCGTCCGGTCGTCGACGACCTCGATCTGATCCGACGACTCGATCCCGATGAACGGGAGGAGCAGCCCGATGTATCCGGGACCTTCGATCGTCCGCCGGAAGGTGTATGCGAGGTCTCCGGCGGTGATCGGGTCGCCGTTGTCGAACGTGGCCTCGGGGTTCATCACGAAGGTGGCTTCGAGGCCGTCGTCGGAGACGGTGTACGACTCGAGGATGGGGCTGGGCACGACCTCCGAGGTCCCCACCCGAACTCCTCCTTCCTCGACGAACACCTGGTCGGCCGGCGGCTGGTAGAGCGCCCGGGTCACCGCGTAGGCGCCGGTGGTCCGGAAGGTGTGGGGCTCGAGGATGTCGACGTCGGTCGAGAGGGAGACGACGATGACCGGCCGTTCGGGCTCTCCACCACCCGGCTCCGCGGGCTCTCCCTCCCCGCCCGTGGGCTGGGTGGCGGCGGTGGTTCCCGGCCCGGCTTCGGTGGTGGTCGTCTGCTCGGCTCCACCGCCGCAGGCGGCGAGGACGAGCGCCAGGACCACCAGCGTGACGAAGCCGCGTACTCGAATGATCTTGGACCGACCCATGGTCTCCTCCCAGTGGCGAGCGTCGAATTGGGATCAGATATTATACAAAATGGCTCGGACGTGCCGGAGAACGCGAAAAACTTCGTCGCCTCAACGGTCGACCCGGCGCATCCGACCGGCCATCAAGGCGTCGAGCTCGGTTCGGGAGACGACCACCTGGTCGCCCCGGGTCGTGAGCGCGAGGGCGCCGAGCACCACCCCCTGCCGTACCCCGACCTCGAGGTCCCCATCGAGCATCCCGTCGATGACCCCCGCCGCGAAGGCGTCGCCCGCTCCCAGGCGATCGATCACCGTCACCGGCACCGCCTCGACCTTCCCGGCGGCCGCGCCGCGCCGCCACCAGGCCCCCCGCTCCCCGTCGGTGACCACCACGGCTTCCCCGCCGGATCGCCGCGCCAGCTCGTCCCGGACCTCCTCCGGTCGGCCGACGATCCCGAACAGCGACGCCGCATCCTCTCGGGTGCACAGCACGAGATCGGCTGCCCGCACCAGCTCGAGGAGCACCGGCGCCGCCTCATCGACCGACCAGAGCTTCGCCCGATGATTGACATCGAACGAGATCGTGCACCCCGCGGCCCGGGCGCGTTCGACGACCTCCTTCGTGAGCTCTCGGCACGTCGGAGACAGCGCCGGAGTGATCCCGGTCACGTGCAGCCATCGGGCCGCCTCGAGGCGACTCCAGGGAAACTCCGCCACCGACATCCGCGATGCCGGCGAGCCCTCCCGGTGGTAGACGACGAGCGTCGCGCGCGGCGGAGGGTGGAGCTCGACGAAGTAGGTGCCGACACGCCCCGATCCTTCGAGGCGAACCGCGGCACAGTCGACCCCCGCCGCCGCGAGCCGATCCCGCACCCGGCGACCCAACGGATCGTCCGGCAGCCTCGACCACCACTCGACCCGACGGCCGAGCCGGGCGAGGGCGACCGCCACGTTCGCTTCCGCACCGGCGACGTCGACGGCGAAGGTCGCCGCCGTCTCCAGATGCTCCCCGGCAGGAACCGAGAGCCGGATCATGGCCTCACCGAAGGTGAACACCTCGGTCATCGACGCACCGCCCGGACCCACGCTCGGGCTCGGTCGGCGATCGAGCTGAGGTCCCCGCTCGCCATCGCCGCGGCGGAGAAAAGGTCGCCGCCTACCCCGAGGGCGACGGCTCCCGCCGCCAGATAGGCGCCGGCGTCGTCCCGATGGACGCCGCCCGTCGGGATCAACGGGATCCCACCGAGGGGCCGACGGATGGCGTCCAGATAGGACGGTCCGCCGAGGGGGGCCGCCGGGAACACCTTGACCGCCGCCGCCCCGTGCTCCCAGGCACCGAAGATCTCGCTGGGAGTGGCGGCTCCCGGAATGCAGACGACATCGTGCTCGGCGCAGGCGTCGATGATCTCGGGCACGATCACCGGGCTCACCACGAAGGCCGCGCCCGCCGCCACGACCTCGGCGACCTGCGAGGCGCGGGTCACGGTCCCTGCTCCCACGACGACCTCCCTGGCGGCGACGACCGCCTCGATCTGGCCGAGCGCCCGGGGCGAGTCGAGGGTGATCTCCACCACGCCGAGCCCCCCCTCGACCGCGACACCGACGACGTCGACCACTCGCTCCGGTGGACAGCCGCGGACGATGCCGATGATCGGTACGGCCGCGAGGGCGGGCATCCGGTCGAGGATCAACATCCCCACTCGACGATCCCCCGGAGGAGTCGCTCGACCCCCTCGTAGAGATCCCCGGGAGCGGCCGCGAGCGAGATGCGGACGAAATCTCTCCCTCCCGCCCCGAAGGCGCTCCCGGGAGCCACTGCCACCCCGAGCTCGGTGAGGAGCCGCTGCGCGAACTCGGCGCCGCCGAGCCCCGATCCGGAGACGTCGATCCAGACGTAGAACGCCCCCCGGGGTTCGACGTGAGGCACTCCGACGGCGTCGAGGCGACGGACCACCTCGTCCCGCCGAGCTCGGTAGGCGTCCCGCATGGCGACGACACAGGCCTGGGGACCGTCGAGGGCCGCCAGCGCCGCCCTCTGTGCCGGCCCGTTGACACAGGCGGTGATCGGCTCCTGAGCCTTGATCAAAAGCGACGCCACCTCCGGCGGTGCCACCGCGTAGCCGACCCGCCATCCGGTCATGGCGTAGGTCTTCGAGAAGCTGAAGACCGTCACGACCCGTCCCCGGGGATCGTAGGCCCCGGCACTCGGGGCGACCTCGCCCTCGAAGACCAGCTCGTCGTACACCTCGTCGGACACGACCCAGAGCCCGTACGCCGTCGCCAGGTCGATGAGCTCGCGCAGCGCCGCCACGTCGGTGACCTGCCCGGTCGGGTTTCCGGGCGAGTTGAGCACCAGCACCTTCGTGCGTTCCCCGATGGCGGGTTCCACCAACTCCGCACGGGGTGCCATGCCGTGCTCGGGCACCAGAGGGAACCGTCGAACCCGGAGATGCTGGAGGGCGGCGATCATCCGGTAGTTGGGCCAGGCCGGATCGGAGATGAGAACCTCGTCACCCGGGTCGCAGAGGGCGAGCAAGGCCCCGTAGAGGGCCGCCACCCCGCCCGGAGTCACCACGACCTGGTCGACAGAGGCGTCGATGCCGTTGCGTTCCCTGACCTTCCGGACCACGGCCTCCCGCAGTTCCGGGATGCCGGCGTTGGGCGTGTATTTCGTGTACCCCTCCTCCGCGGCCGAGGCGGCGGCCCGACGGATGTGAGCGGGTGTCTCGAAGCTGGGCTCACCCATCTCGAGGTGGATGACCCCGGGGATCGTCGAGGCCAGATCGAAGACCTCACGGATACCCGACCGATGCATACGGCGGATGGCCCGAGCTGGACTCTTCACACGGAGACGATCTCCCGGTCTTGAGACGGAGGCAGTGATCTTATAATATAGATCCATCGTGTCCCCGTCCATGAACCTCGACCTCATCATCATCCACTGAACGCACGCCACCGGCCCGGCGTGCGTCGAACCCTCCGTGAACACGGAGGGTTCGTGCTATCCGGGGCCGAGCCAACCGAGACGAAGAGCATCGACATGGAGCGCCTCACCGGAGCAGAAGCCCTCGTCCGTACCCTGGAGCACCACGGGATCGACGTCGTGTTCGGCATCCCGGGAGGCGCCATCCTCCCCACCTACGACGCCATCGGCGCCTCCCCGATCCGCCACGTCCTCGCCCGCCACGAACAAGGCGCAGGCCACATGGCCGAGGGCTACGCCCAGGCCCGAGGACGCATCGGGGTCGTGTTCGCCACCTCTGGGCCCGGCGCCACCAACCTCGTCACGCCGCTCATGAACGCGCTGGCCGACTCGACCCCCCTGCTGGCGATCACCGGTCAGGTCCCCACCGACGCGATCGGCACCAACGCCTTCCAGGAGGCACCGACGATCGAGATCACCGCCGCCTGCACGAAGCGCAACTGGCTGGTCCGCGAGCCGGAGACGCTCATCGACACGATCGACGAGGCCCTCCGGGTCGCCTGCGCCGGGAGGCCCGGTCCCGTCCTCGTCGACATCCCCAAGGACGTGCAGGCGGCCACGGTCTGCTGGCACGAGCCGGAGACGGCGACCGACGCCACCCCTCCCCCGCCGGACCCCTCGGCGATCCGCGCCGGCGTCGAGCTCCTCGAAGCCTCCAACCGACCGGTCCTCTACGTCGGAGGCGGCGTGATCGGGGCCGGAGCACACCAGGAACTGCGGCGACTGGCCGAACGGGCCCGCATCCCCGTCGTCACCACCCTCATGGCCCGCGGCGCCTTCCCCGACGACCATCCGCTCGCCCTCGGAATGCCAGGAATGCACGGCACCTACGTCGCCACGACCGCCATGCAGCAGGCCGACCTGCTCATCGCCGTCGGCGCCCGCTTCGACGACCGTGTCACCGGCGACCCCCACCGCTTCGCCCCCCACGCCTCGGTGATCCACATCGACATCGACCCTGGTGAGATCGGCAAGGTCCGCCGGCCCCAACTGGCGATCGTCGCCGATGCCCGCCTCGTCCTCGGTGCCCTGGCAGACGCCTGGACCTCCCGGCCGACGCCCCACCGTGACGAGTGGTTGGAGACCCTCGCCACCTGGCGACGACGACACCCCCTCGCCTACCACCAACCCCCCGACGGGCCCCTGAAACCCCAACACGTCATCACCGAGCTCCGACGCCTGACCGGGCCGGAGACCATCGTCGTCTCCGGGGTCGGCCAGCACCAGATGTGGACCTCCCAGTTCTGGACCTTCTCACGACCGAGGACGTGGATCAACTCCGGCGGCCTCGGCACCATGGGGTTCGCCATCCCCGCCGCCATCGGCGCCAAGGTGGCCCGACCCGACCGGACCGTGGTGGCGATCGACGGTGACGGCTGCTTCCAGATGACCGCAACCGAGCTTCTCACCGCCGCCGCCGAAGGAATCCCCATCACCGTGGTGGTCCTCGACAACCGGGGCTACGGCATGGTTCGCCAGTGGCAGGACCTGTTCTACGCGGGCCGCCGATCCGCCTCCGATTTCGAGCCGGGCCCGCCCGACTACGTGAAACTGGCCGAGTCCCTCGGATGCGTGGGACTCGCAGCCTCCACCCCCGACGACCTCGGGCACATGCTGGAGACGGCGCTCTCCATCGACGATCGGCCCGTGGTCGTGACCGTGCGGGTCGACGAATCCGAGATGCTGTGGCCGATGGTGGCGCCGGGGACGAGCAACGACGAGATCCTGACGGGCCCCGACGACGTCGCCGCCGTCGAGGCCCGACGCCGCAGCGGTTCCGTCGCCGGCGACGTCTGATGCGTACGATCGACCCATGTCCTTTCCCTCCCGTATCGTCTGCCTCACCGAAGAGCCCACCGAGGTGCTCTACGCCCTCGGCGAGCAGCACCGCATCGCCGGGATCTCCCGGTTCACGGTCCGACCCCCCGAAGCACCCCGAGAGCGGCCACGGGTCTCCGCGTTCACCTCGGCGGACATCAACGGGATCCTCGCCCTCGAACCCGACCTGGTGATCGGGTTCTCCGACATCCAGGCCGACATCGCTCGGGATCTCATCAAGGCAGGGGTCGAGGTCTGGATCTCGAACCACCGCACCGTCGACGGCATCCTGAGCTACATCCGACGGCTCGGCGCGATGGTCGGCGTCCCCGAGAAGGCCGACCGGTACGCCGAGGGTCTGACCCGCCGCCTCGAGCAGATCCGGGCGGCGGCGGACCGTCTGCCCCGACGCCCGCGGGTCTACTTCGAAGAGTGGGACGACCCGATGATCAGCGGCATCGGGTGGGTGTCGGAGCTGATCGGGATCGCAGGAGGTGACGACATCTTCCCCGAGAAGGCGAAGGCTTCCCTCGCCCGAGATCGCATCATCCCCGACCCCGCAGCGGTGCTCGAACGGTCACCCGACCTCATCCTCGCCTCCTGGTGCGGGAAGAAGTTCCAACCCGCCCGTCTCATCTCCCGTCCCGGCTGGGACGCCATTCCCGCCGTGGCGAGCGGAGAAGTCCACGAGATCGACGCCGCCATCATCCTCCAACCCGGCCCCGCAGCCCTCACCGACGGTGTCGAGACGATCCACCGGCTCGTCCGGGCCTGGGCCTCCCGTCGCTGAGATCCCCGCCGATCTCCCTTCCCGTCACAACCCCGCGGTATATCGGGGGTATGCGAAGCGGTGGTCCCGACGATTCGACGTGGCGGCCGGGCGGATGGCGGCGCCGCCGAGCTGCCCGAGAGAGGAGCGACGATGACGTCCAACGCATCCCAACGAGCGCTGCTGTATGCTCGCCTCCAGGAGGTCCTCGGCCCCGAACCGGCGTCCATCCTCATGCAGCATCTCCCCTCCATCGACGATCTCGCCACGAAGAGCGACGTCCTCGCGCTCCGCAGCGACGTCCTCGCGCTCCGCAGCGACGTCCAGGATCTGGCTCGCCGCGTGGACGGGCTCGAACAGCGCATGGACGGGCTCGACGTCCGGATGGAGCGCCTGGAGGAACGCATGGATTCGTTCCACGGGGCCCTCAGGGAACAGACCCGTCAATTCATCCTGGCGATGGTGGGCACGATGGCCTCCTTCGCCGCCGTGGTGATCGCCGCCGGCATCCTCACCTAGACGATGCGGGCCGCCCGTCTCCACCGCCCGGGGTCGGCGACCGAGACGCCCCTGATCCTCGAGGATCTCGACGACCCGACCCCCGGACCCGGCGAGCTCCTCGTCGAGGTGACGGCATGCGGCGTCTGCCGAACCGATCTCCAACTCGTCGAAGGCGACCTCGCAGCCCGTCGCCTCCCCATCGTCCCCGGCCACCAGGCGGTGGGTCGGGTCGTCTCGATGGGGGACGGAGTGTCCGGCTGGCGGGTCGGGGAGCGGGTCGGGATCGCATGGCTCGCCGGGGCGTGTGGCCGGTGCCGGTTCTGCACCGACGGTCGGGAGAACCTCTGTGTCGAGGCCCGGTTCACCGGGTGGGACCGCGACGGTGGCTACGCCACCTCGGCGACGGTCCTCGCCGACTTCGCCCTCCGTCTCCCCGACGGCCCCTCCGATCTCGATCTGGCACCGCTGCTCTGCGGCGGGGTGATCGGCTACCGGTCCCTGAAGATCTCGGGGATCCGACCCGGTGGGCGCCTGGGCCTGTACGGTTTCGGCGCTTCCGCCTCCCTCGCCATCCAGGTCGCCGTCCACTGGGGATGCGAGGTGTTCGTGGTGACACGGTCCCCCAGAGAGCGGACTCGTGCCCGCGAGCTCGGCGCCGTCTGGGTCGGAGGTTACGAGGACCCTCCGCCGGTTGCCCTCGACGCGGCCGTGACCTTCGCCCCGGTTGGCTGGGTGGTGCCGAGGGCGCTGGCCGCCCTCGATCGAGGAGCCACGGTGGCGATCAACGCCATCCATCTGGACCGGATCCCCGACTTCGACTACCGGACACTCTGGTGGGAGCGGCAGATTCGCAGCGTCGCCAACTTCACCCGCGCCGACGCCGACGAGTTCCTCGCCCTGGCCACCGAGATCCCGATCACCACGGTCGTCGATCCCCGACCCCTCGACGACGCCAACCAGGCGCTCGGCGACCTCGCCCGGGGGAGCACGACCGGCACCCTCGTCCTGACCATGCCCTCGGCTGGCGTTGCCGCCGAGACCGGGTAGCCTCGCGCAGGCCCGTGTCCCCGTTCACCATCACCACCGCCGACGGCGTCGTGCTGACCGCCCGCCGTCACCCCGCCGTCGGTCGCCGACGCTCCGTCGTGGTGCTCGTCCACGGCTTCACCGCCTCCAAGGACCATCCCGACGTGCTCGCCGTTGCCGAAGCGCTCGCCTCTGCCGGACACGACGTCGTCTCCTACGACGCCCGCGGCCACCACACGTCGGGAGGGTTGTGCACCCTCGGACACTCGGAGTGGCTCGACGTCGCCGCCGCCGCCGACGTCGCCCGGGACCTCGACGACCGGGTCGTCACCGTCGGAGCGTCGCTGGGAGGCGTCGCCGTCCTCCGTCACGCCACCCACGACCGTGACCTCACCGGAGTCGTGGCGGTGAGCTCCCCCGCCCGGTGGCGGCTCCCCCGGAACGTCCGCTCGATGTTCTCCGCATTCCTCACCCGCACGCGAGTAGGACGCGCCTTCGCCGAGCGACGGCTCGGGGTGAAGATCGACCCGGTCTGGGCCGATCCGCCTCCCCCCGTCGACCTGACGGGCCGGATCCGGGTTCCGCTGGCGGTGATCCACGGGGATGCCGATCAGGTGATCCCGCCCACCGCCGCCGCCCAACTGGTGGACCGAGCCGGCGGTAGCGCCCGGCTCGAGATCGTTCCGGGGATGGGCCATGCCTTCGACCCCCTGGGCATTCCGGTGATCCTCGACGCCGTCGACTGGGCCCTTCGTCGCCCCGCGGCAGAATCCCCGGCTCGTCCCTGAGCCGTGACCCCGTCGGTCGTCCCGGCCCGGTTCGTCGAACGCCCCAACCGCTTCCTGGTCGTCGCCGAGCTCGACGACGGCCGGCGGGTCGAGGCGTACCTGCCGAACACCGGCCGACTCGGTCATCTCACCGTCCCCGGCCGCCCCCTCATCCTCCGCCGCGAGACGGCCGGTCACCGCAAGACGGAGTACACGGCGATCAGGGCGTGGGACGGCACCTGGGTCGCCCTGGAAGCAGGCCTCGCGCCCCGACTCCTCGTCGACTGGTTGGCGGCAGGTCATCCCCTCGGGCCCTTCGGTGCGGTGGCGACGATCGAGACCGAGGTGACGGTCACCCACCACCGCCTCGACCTGCGGGTGGGGACGGCCCTCGGTCCGGTGTGGGTCGAGGTGAAGTCGGGGGGACGCGCCCTCGGCGGAGCCGCACTGCTGTCGAAGACACCGTCCCAGCGGGGCGTCTCCCATCTCCGGACCTTGGCCGACCTGGTGACCTCGGGTGAACGCGCCGCGGTGGCGTTCGTCGTGCAGCGGGGAGACGTCGAGCGTCTCCTCGTCGGCGGCGACGCCGACCGGGCATGGGTGCAGGCCGTACGAGACGCCCATGCAGCGGGCGTGGCCGTCGTCTCCTACGGGTGCGCGGTCACCGAGACGTCGGTGCGGATCGACCGTGAACTGGCCGTGGTCTGGGAAAGTCCCGCCGCCCGCTCAGATCCCCTCGACGCCGATCTCCGTCGCCTTCACCGACATCCAGACCCGTGAGCCGGGCTCGAGACCGAGGGCGGCCACCGCCCCCGCCGTCACCTCGACGGTGAGGGGGAGCGGAGGTCCCGTCTGGAGACGCACCCGCTCACCGTGAGGCTCGACCCGGGTGACGACGGTCTCCCACGTGTTCCGGGGACTGCCCTCCGGACGGGCGGGATACACGGCGACCGCCCGGGGATGCACCGTGACGTACACGGGGCCTCGCACCGCTCGATCCGCCATGCTCAGGCGATGTCCGGCGACCACCACCGTGCCATCGGCGGCCTCTCCCAACCAGAAGTTCACCCCGACGAGATCCGCCACATACCGGCTCCTCGGCCCGAGCCGGATCTCGTCGGCGGCCCCCACCTGGGTGACCGATCCACCCTCGAGGATGCAGATCCGGTCGGCGAGGAGGAAGGCATCGGTGGGGTCGTGGGTGATGAGCAGTCGCGGTCCTGGGAATCCCTCGAGGTGGTCCGCCAGGATTCGGCGGAGCGCTCCGCGGGTGGTGGCGTCGACCGCGGCCAGGGGCTCGTCCAGCAGCAGCAGGTCCGGCTCGGCGGCGAGAGCCCGGGCGAGGGCCACCCGCTGACGTTCACCCCCCGAAAGGTCCCGGGGTCGTCGCTCGGCGAACTCGGCCAGCCCGAGGCGGCCCAGCCACTCGTCGGCGAGTCGGGCGGCCTCGGCACGCCGCCTCCGCCTCGCCCTCGGTCCGAAGGCGACGTTCTCGGCGACCGTGAGATGGTCGAACAGCAGCAGATCCTGGAACACGACACCGACCCGGCGAGCCTCCGGCGGCACGAACACGCCGGCCGTCGGGTCGTCCAACACCCGACCGTCGAGGGCGATCCGGCCCCGGTCGAGGGCGACGATCCCCGCCAAGCTCTCCACCAGGGTGGTCTTCCCCGAGCCGTTGGGCCCGAGGACGGCGACGGTCTCTCCCGCTGCGATCCGAAGCTCGACGTCGAGGACGAAATCGTCCCGAACGACGACGCAGCGGGCGTCGAGTCCCGACCTCACGGAGCCCTCCACCACCGATCCCGGAGGACGACCAACACGGCGAGGGAGATCGCCACCATGACGACGCTGAGCGCCACCGCCGCGTCACGATCGCTCTCGAGCTGCACGAAGATCGCCAACGGGAGCGTCTGGGTCCGTCCCGGGAGGTTGCCGGCGAAGGCGATGGTGGCTCCGAACTCTCCGAGGGCCCGGGCCCAGGTGAGGATCAGCCCCGAGGCGAGGGATGGCCCGATCATCGGCAGGGTCACCCGACGGAGAACCGTCCACCGTCCCGCGCCGAGGGAGGCGGCGGCTCCCTCGTATCGCGGGTCGAGCGACCGCAGGGCCCCTTCCACCGTCACGATCAGGAACGGCATCGAGACGAAGGTGACGGCGAGGATCACTCCGCCGGTCGAGAAGGGGAGCACGATCCCCGTGAGGCGGTGGAGCGGCTCGCCGAGGAGTCCTCGACGCCCGAAGGTGAACAGGAGGGCAGCGCCTCCGACCACCGGCGGCAACACCAGCGGGAGCAGGACGAGGCCTCGCAGCAGCGAACGGCCGGGGAAGTCGACCCGTGCCAGCACCCAGGCCACCGGCACCCCCACCACGACGGCGATCAGCGCCGCCGCCGCAGATGCGATCGAGGAGATCCGCAACGCATCGACGGCGACCTCGGAGGTGAGCAGCGTGCCGAGCTCCGCCCAGGGAACCCGGGTGAGGAGGCCGATGAGCGGAGCCACCAGCAACGACACCCCGACGGCGGCGGCCGCCGCCATCGGCCAGGGGAGTCGAGTCCGGACACGTCGGGTCATGGCACCTCGAATCCGAACCGATCGAGCACGGCCCGTCCCTCGTCCGAGAGCACCCACTCCACGAAGGCCCTCGCCAGGTCGGGTTCGGACGCCCCCGTCAGCACCGCGATGGGGTACGAGGTCGTCACCGCGACGGGGATGTCGATGCCCTCGACCTCTCCCGACGCGGCGACGACGTCGGTGACGTACACCACTCCGGCGTCCAGCTCCCCGTCTCGGAGCTTGGTGAGGAGGGCACGAACATTCGGCTCCCAGGTATCGACGCTCGGTTCCAACCCGGCGGCGGCGAAGACCTGTTCCGCCAGAACCCCACAGGGCACCGCCGGATCGCAGACACCGAGGAGGAGCTCGGCCCGGTCGAGGTCGGCGAGCCCCTCGACCCTGGCGGGGTTCCCAGCCGGAACCGCGATCTGGAGCCGGTTCCGGGCGAAGACCACGGATCGTCCCTCGACCAGACCGGCATCGGCCACCGCCGCCATGTTGGCGAGGTCCGCCGACGCGTACACGTCCACCGGGGCCCCGGCGAGGATCTGCTCTCGGAGCGTCGAGCTGGCTCCCACGTTGAGCACCACGTCGACATCGGGATGGGCCTCCTCGAACGACCGCTCGATCGCACCGAAGACGTCGACGAGGGACGACGCCGCCGAGACAACCACCTGGCGCGACGCCTCCGTGCCCCCGCAGGCGGCGACCGCCACGACGAGCACCGCGCCGATGAGGATGGTCCGCGCACTCATGCCACCCTGACGCCGAGATCGGCGAGGTCGTAACCACCGACCGCCTCCAGACGGCTCCGGAAACGTCGGTCGTCGATCACGTCGAGGAGTTCCACGACCCCCGGATCCGACAGGTACTCGGGCCGGACCCACATCTCGGCTCGGTGCACCTCGAGAGCATGGAATCCGGCCCCGAGCGCCAGGGCCGCCGGTTCGATGGTGACCGCCGGCATGCCGCTCGTGATCGCTCGTCGGGCGGCCTCGAGATGGGTCGCCACCCTGGGTCCGGGGACGTCGCCCACCTCCGGGGAGAGAGCCTGCTCGAAGGCCCGCTGTGCTCCCGCTCCCGGTTCGCGTTGGACGACGGGCACCGCACCGGCGAGGGCGGGTCTCCACCATGTGCCCGTGGCGTCGGCGGGTCCCGCCAACCCGACCTGCCACCTGGCCAACCCGATCCGGACGACGTCGAGGTCACGGGGCGGGACCGGCTCCGGCGCGTGAACGACGGCGGCGTGCACCCTGCCTCCCCGGAGCGCCTCCAGCGCCGCGGCGCTCGACGCGGCCACCGCCACCGCCCCCCGACCCCGCTCGCGCAACAACCCCTCGGCCACCACGAGGCCGGGCTCGCATCCCGCCACCACCGGTCCCGGCGCCGTCGAAGCGAACACGATCAGCTCCCCACCCTCGATCAACCCGTCCGCGACCTCCCAACCCTCCCCACCAACCCGGATCGGGGCCGTCACCGTCTGCTCGCCGACTCGCCCCACCCGAACGAGAGTCCCCTCCCGAGGACGGGCCCCCGTCACGACGTCCACCGGTGAGGGTGCGGGACCGAAGAGGATGTCGACGCCGACACCCAGCGCCTCCGCCAGAGCCAGCGCGGCATCGACCCGGGGGAGATGACGTCCCGACTCCACGGCCGAGACGAGTTGGCGGCTGACCCCGGCCCGGACGGCGAGCTCGGCCTGGGTGAGTCCGGCGGCTTCCCGTCGTCGACGCAGCTCCATCGCCAGGAATCTAGCCAATGCGCCAGACTCCTGTCGACATGGCCGATCGTTGAGGACGCCGGAGGCAGACGGAATCAGTCCGCGGCCCAGAACTCCTCGAGTCGAGCCACGAATCGGACGGGATCGACCAGATGCGGGTAGTGCCCGAGACCGTCCCACACGTCCACCGACGCCCCCGGGACGAGACCGGTGAGCCACGCCGCGTACTGCGCTCCCGGATCGATGCCGTGGATCGCCAGATAGGGACACGAGATCGCCGACACCGCCGCCTCGACCATCGCCGCCACCTCCTCGGCAGGCGCCTCCAGGATCGGCATCCAGATCCCCAACACCACCTCCTGGTCGGCTCGACGGTGCCCTTCGATCCGTGCCCGCTCCTCCGTGGCGAGGGCGTCACCGGCGAGCTGATCGAACAGCCCTCCGATCACCATCGGGAAGGACTCCGGATCGCGTAGCGCCGGCTCGACCGCCCGAAGCTGTGCTTGGAATTCGTCGAGCTTGAGCGGCTGGTCGACGTTCACGACCGATCGCGTCGGGAGCGCACCGGCGAGGGCACTCACCACCGCGCCGCCGAGCGAGTGGCCGACCACCCGTGGACGTTCGAGACCCTCGGCTCCGATGACGGCGGCGACGTCGCCCGCCAGGGAGGCCAGGTCGTAGGAGGGACCCCGCTCCGACGCCCCATGCCCCCGGAGGTCGGGCACGACCACCCGATGGCGGCTGGCGAGCAGCTCGGTGACCGGATCCCAGGTCCGACCGGATTCGGTGATGCCATGGACCAGCACCACCGGATCGCCGCTTCCTGCCACCTCGTAGTGGATGGTGGTCCCGTCTTGACTGGTGATGGTGGGCATGTGGCCTCCGGGGTCGGGTGAGGGCCAGCGTATCGGCCGACCGGAGGCCGTGTCGCCGAAGAACCGTCCTTGACACCTTCACCGGCTCCTGGCAGAGTCCCCGCCCGACAACGCGCTCATCAAGAGCGGTGGAGGGACAGGCCCTGTGAAGCCGCGGCAACCGATCCGTTCGGTGCCAATGCCTGACCGATGAGACCGCCGTCGGCGGAGACTCCGCTCTCGGCGCTCGCAACGGGCGCGTCGACACGAGACGAGGAGAGACCGCCATGAGCCCTTGGCCATCAGCCACCGACCCGAGACCGGCCCGACCTCCGATGGGGACATGTCGCCGCTCTCGGGTGGCCCCGCTCGCCGCTTTCGTCGCCCCTTCGTAGCGACGACCCACCCGAGAGCACCCTTCTCCGGCACTCCGTACCCCCGCGGCTCATCGAGCCCCCGACGACGAGGAGCATCGACCGTGACCACCTACCGTTTCGAGACCCTGCAACTGCACGCCGGCCAGGACGTCGAGGCCACGACCCGCTCTCGGGCCGTCCCCATCTACCAGACGACGTCGTACCTGTTCGAGGATTCCGCCCATGCGGCGCGGCTCTTCGGCCTGGAGGAGTTCGGGAACATCTACACCCGGATCATGAACCCCACCACCGACGTGTTCGAGAAGCGCATCGCCGCCCTGGAAGGAGGTGTGGCGGCGGTCGCCACCTCGTCGGGGCAGTCCGCACAGCTCCTCGCCCTCACCACCCTCGCCCAGGCCGGAGACAACATCGTCTCCTCCAGCCACCTCTACGGAGGCACGTACAACCAGTTCAAGGTGGCGCTCCCCCGGCTCGGCATCGACGTGAGGATCGTGGACGGGGACGATCCCGACGCCTTGGCCGCCGCCATCGACGGGCGCACCAAAGCCCTCTACGTCGAGTCCATCGGGAACCCCAGCTACAGCATCCCCGACTTCGAAGCCCTCGCGGCCGTGGCACACGACGCCGGCATCCCCCTCGTGGTCGACAACACCTTCGGCGCCGCCGGCTACCTGATCCGCCCGATCGAGTATGGGGCCGACATCGTCGTCGCCTCGGCCACCAAGTGGATCGGAGGCCACGGCACCTCCATCGGCGGGGTGATCGTCGACTCCGGCAACTTCGACTGGCGGAACGGGAAGTTCCCCCTCTTCACCGACCCCGCTCCCGGATACCACGGCCTCGTCTTCACCGACGCCTTCGGGCCCGACAGTCCCTTCGGCAACATCGCCTTCGCGATCCGGGTCCGGGTCGAGGGCCTGCGCGACCTCGGAGCTGCGCCGTCCCCGTTCAACAGCTTCCTGTTCCTCCAGGGGCTGGAGACGCTGTCGCTGCGCGTCCAGCGGCACGTGGACAACGCGCTGGAGCTCGCCCACTGGTTGGAGCGCCATCCCCGGGTGGCCTGGGTGCTCTATCCAGGCCTCCCATCTCACCCCTCCCACGATCGGGCGCGCCGCTACCTGCGCAACGGTTTCGGCGCCGTGCTGAGCTTCGGGGTGAAGGGGGGGTATGAGGCGGGGCGGACCCTCATCGACTCCCTCCGCCTCGCCAGCCACCTCGCCAACGTCGGGGACGCCAAGACCCTGGTGATCCACCCCGCCTCCACCACCCACCAGCAACTCTCCCCCGAAGAGCAGGCCACCGCCGGCGTCACACCCGACCTGATCCGGGTGGCCGTCGGGATCGAACACATCGAGGACATCAAGGAGGACTTCGACCAGGCGCTCGAACGGTCGGCCCCGCGCTGACGGCCCGTTGCCCCCCGGTGATACGATGATCCGCAGCGACCGAAGGCCGAAGTGACCGTGTCGGAACGCGCCGGAGGGCCGGGGGACCTCCCCACCTCCGAGAGCGAAGAGATGTACCTCATCACCATCGCGATGAGGGTGGAGGAGGGCCACGAAGGACCGGTGCCGGTACCCGTGCTCGCCCGTGCCCTGGGAGTCTCCCGAGTCTCGGCCAACGAGATGGTGAAGAAGCTCGCGGCCCGGGGCCTGGTCGACTACACCCGGTACAAGGGCGTGAGCCTCTCCCCCACCGGCCAGAAGATCGCCCAGGCGGTGCTCCGCCGCCGGCGCCTGTGGTCGGTGTTCCTCTCCGAGCGGCTCGGTCTCACCCCCCAGGCGGCCGACACCGTGGCGTGCGAGTTCGAGCACATCACCCCCGCCGACGTCGCCCAACGGCTGGCGGAGTTCCTCGGCGACCCCCAGGTGAGCCCCCAGGGAAAGCCCATCCCCGCCGCCGTGAACCAGCCACAGAGCCGTGCGGATCCGATCCCCCTCCACGCCGCCCAAGTCGGCCGCCGACTGGAGGTGGTGACGGTGGACGGGGACCAGGCCGGTCGGTCGTTCCTCTCCGAGCAGGGGATCGTCCCGGGATCCACGGTGACCCTGCTCGGGGTGGCCGAAGGTGGGGCATGTCTGGTGGAGACCCAGAGGGGACGGGTCCACATCGCCGCCGACCTGAGCCGGACGGTCGAGGTCGCCGCGACGAGCTGAGCCCTCGGCGTCCACCCTCGACGCCAGGGCTATGATGTTAGGCCAGCCATACATCGTCATCCGGCCCGTCGTCCGCCCGAGGAGCACCACATCCCGTACCTCCAGACCTCACGCATCACCAAATGGTTCGGCGACGTCCTCGCCGTCCAAGACGTCGACCTGGCCCTGGAGCGGGGTGAGACCCTCGCACTGCTGGGACCGAGCGGGTGCGGCAAGACCACGCTGCTCCGTGTCATCGCCGGTCTGGAACGTCCCGACGCCGGAACGATCGTCCTCGACGGCGTCGTCCTCGCCGACGGCGAACGCTTCCTCGCCGCCGAGCACCGCCGGATCGGCATGGTCTTCCAGGACTGGGCCCTCTTCCCCCATCTCACCGTGGCCCAGAACGTCGCCTTCGGCCTCGACGACGACGAGGCGACGACCCGGGTCGACGAGGTCCTGGAGATGGTGGGGATGACGGGACTGCGGGATCGATACCCCGACAGCCTCTCGGGAGGCCAGATGCAGCGTGTCGCCCTCGCCCGTGCCCTGGCCCCTCATCCGCGCCTGCTCCTCTTCGACGAGCCCTTCTCCAATCTCGACACGCGGATGCGGATCAAGGTTCGTTCCGACATCGCCGCGCTGATGCGCGAGGTGGGGATCACCTCCGTCTTCGTCACCCATGACCAGGAGGAGGCCTTCGTCCTCGGGGATCGGGTGTCGGTGATGCGCGACGGCGTCATCGTGCAGTCGGGGACCCCGGCCGAGATCTACCACTACCCCGCCACACCCTGGGTCGCATCCTTCGTGGGCGATGCCAACGTCCTCGTCGGCGCGGCGACGGGGCGGCAGGCCGAGACACCGGTCGGGGTCGTGGCGCTCGCCGAGCCCTTCCATGGTCCGTGCCGGGTGGTCGTCCGCCCCGAACACCTCGTGCTCGAGAGCGGATACGACGCCCTGATCACGGCGACCGAGTTCTACGGCCATGACACGTCCCATCGCGTCACGATGGGTGACGTCACCCTCCAGGTGCGGTCCATCGGCGCACCCCGTTTCGCCGTCGGCGACCGCGTCTCGGTCTCGTACCGAGGCCCGGCGGCCGTCGCCTTCCCCCTCGACTCCGAGGCGGCGGCGTGACGGCTCCACGCCGGCCCACCTCAGGAGTTAGGCGCGCCTATATCTTGGTGTAAGGCTGACTTTACATTGTCCCGACGCGCGGGTAGATTCGCCATCCCCATCCCACGGAGGAACCACGTGCCCAACACCCGGATGCGACTCTTCGCCGCCACCGTCCTCGTCGCCCTGGTCGCCGCCGCCTGCGGAGGCGACGCGGGGGACCGACGGCTCACGGTCTACTCGGGCCGGACCGAGAACCTCATCGGCCCACTCCTCGAACGTTTCACCGCCCAGACGGGGATCGAGGTCGAGGTCCGCTACGGCCAGTCCGCCGACCTCGCCCTCCTGATCGACCAGGAGGGCGATCGGAGCCCCGCCGACGTCTTCATCTCCCAGAGCCCCGGCGCCGTCGGATACCTCGCCGAGCGCGGACGCCTCCGACCCCTCGACGACGGCGTCCTCTCCCTCGTCCCCAGCGAGTTCCGGAACGAAGGGGGACTCTGGGTCGGCCTCACCGGTCGAGTCCGGACGCTGGTGTACAACCGCGACCTCGTCGACGAGTCCCAGCTCCCCGGATCGGTGTTCGACCTCACCGACGAACGCTACCGGGGCGCCGTCGCCGTCGCTCCCGCCAACGGGTCCTTCCAGGACTTCGTCACGGCGATGCGCGAGCTCGAAGGCGACGACGCCACCCTCGCATGGCTCCGGGGACTGGCCGACAACGGCGCCCCCACCTACGCCAACAACACCTCCATCGTCCAGGCCGTCGCCCGAGGTGACGTCCCCATGGGTCTCGTCAACCACTACTACAACATTCGCGCCAAGGCGGAGGACCCGACGCTCCCCACGGAGAACTACTTCTTCCCCGGCGGCGACATCGGGTCGCTGCTCATCGTCACCGCCGCCAGCATCGTCGACGCCGGCGACCAACCCGAGGCGGCCACCGAACTGATCCGCTTCCTGCTCAGTGAGGACGCCCAGAGCTTCTTCGCCGGGAAGACGTTCGAATACCCCTTGGCCGCCGGGGTCGAACCGGCCTCCGCCCTCCCTCCCCTCTCCTCCATCGAGGTGGCCACCTACGACTTCGACCGTCTGGGTGGCGGTCTCGAACGGACCACATCGCTGATCGATGCGAGCGGTCTCGAAGCCCCCTGACCGACCCTCCTCCACCCGAGGCCGGCTCCCCAGAGGAGCCGGCCTTCGGGTTGTGGTGGCCGTCATCGGCCTCGCGTACGCCTTTCCGGTCCTCTATCTCGTCGGCGCCGCCGTCGGCCTCGGTCCGGACCTCTGGGAGAAGCTGGCCTCCACCGCGGCCGCACCGCTCCGCAACTCGATCACGATCGCCGTCGCCGTCGCCGCCGCCTGTGCCGTCCTCGGGACCACGCTGGCGTGGCTGGTCACCCGCACCGACCTCCCCGGACGACGGATCTGGCGCGTGGTGTTGCCCCTCCCCCTGGTGATCCCCTCCTTCGTCGGCGCCACCGCGCTCCTCGCCGCCTTCGGCCGCGGCGGACTGGTCCCCTTCATCCCCAGGATCGAGGGCTTCTGGGGAGCGTTTCTCGTCTTGACCCTCCTCAGCTACCCCTATGTGTACCTGCCGGTCTCCGCTCGGCTCTCCACCACCCTCCCATCGCTGGAGGAAGCGTCGCGCCTGCTCGGCCATCGCCCCGCATCGACGGTGCTCCGGGTCGTCCTCCCCCAGATCCGCCACACCGTCGCCGCGGGAACCCTGCTCGTCGCGCTGTACGCACTCAGCGACTTCGGTGCCGTCTCCCTCATGCGCTTCGACACCGCCACCCGCGTCATCTTCGCCTCCCGCCTCTTCGACCGGAGCACCTCCCTCACCTTGGGCCTCGTCTTGGCGCTCCTCGCCCTCGGCGTCGCCGCCGCCGAACGGCTCGAGACCCGTCGATGGCGCCCCGCGACCGGGGTGGGCACCCGTCAGATCACCTATCACCTGGGGCGGGCATCGACCCCCGCCCTCCTCATGGTCGCCGCCGTCGCCGCCACCGCCCTGGTCGCCCCCCTCGCCGTCTTCGTCTCCTGGGTGATCCGGGGATCGGCCACGGTCGGGGTCGGATACGAGGGACTCGGAGACAGCCTCGCGTTCCTCCTCTCCCCCGCCCTCGGGTCGGCGGTCGCCGCCGTGGCCGCCGCGATCGTCGCCGTCGCGGTCACCTTCCCCGTCGCCGTGGCGGCGGCCCGCCCTCGAGGCAGGGTCCCGACGGTCGCGGCGCTGATCGTCACCTCCGTCTTCGCCCTTCCCGGTCTCGTCGTCGCCCTGGCCGTCGTCTTCTGGGCGGTGCAGGCTCCCGGACCCCTGGCCGGCCTCTATCAGACGTTCCCCCTCCTCGTCTTCGCCTACGTCCTCCATTTCGGTGCCCAGGCCATGGGAGCCACCCGATCGGCGGCCCTCGACGTGCCTCGTCTCTACGACGACGCCGGACGGACCCTGGGGGCCGGGCCGCGTCGGAGGTTCCTCCGGATCGAGCTCCCCCTCCTCCGACCCGGCGTCCTGACCGGTGCGGGGCTCGTCATGCTCTCCACGTTGAAGGAGCTCCCCGCCACCCTGCTTCTGGCCCCGATCGGATTCGAGACCCTCGCCACCCGGATCTGGGGCGCCGCCGAAGACGGGTTCTTCGCCGAGGTGGGGATCACCTCCCTCACGCTCGTCCTCGTCTCGGGCGTCCTCACCTGGGCGCTGCTGCTCCGCCGAGAGCTGCGGAGGTGACGTCCGCGATCAGCCGAAGGGAGACTCGTCGCCGGTCTGTTCGAACACCCGCCGGGCCTTCCCCACCTCTTGGCGCGGCAGACTCCCGGGATCGCGGAGGTCGACCTCGACCCTGATCCGAACCCGCTCCAGCAGCGTCCGCGCCACCCGTGCTCGGATCTCCTCCTTGTGGGGCACCAGCCGGGGATCCGCCAACTCCGCCACGACCCGCAGCTCCGGCAGGGTCGTCCGTCGGTCCACGATGATCCCGTACTGACCGCCGATCGCCTCGTCCTCCAGGAGCGCCGTCTCCACCTCCCGGGGGAACACGTTGATGCCCCGGATGATGAGCATGTCGTCCACCCGGCCCATGAGCCGGGCGATCCGCCGGAAGGTGCGGCCGTCGGCCCCGGGCTCGTCGACGAACCTCGTCAGGTCGCGGGTCCGGTACCGGAGCACCGGCTGGGCCTCCTTGGTGAGCGTCGTCAACACCAGCTCGCCCACCTCACCGTCGGGCACCGGATCACCGGTCTCGGGATCGACGATCTCGGGATAGAAATGATCGTCGAACACCGAGAGGGCGCCCTTGGCCTCGGGGCTCTCCATCGCCACACCGGGACCGATCACCTCCGACAGCCCGTAGATGTCCACCGCCTGGAAACCGTCGCCCCAGACCTCTTCGATCCGGTGGCGCATCCCTTCCGACCAGGGCTCGGCCCCGAGGATCCCGTATCGGACCGACAGCCGATCCCGCATCCCCGCCTCGAGGGCACGTTCCCCCAGGAGGAGGGCGAAGGACGGGGTGCAGGCCAGACCGTCGGCGGCGAGGTCCTCCATGAGGGTGAGCTGGAAGCCCGGGTTGCCTCCAGACGCCGGGACCGCCGTCGCTCCCAACCGTTCGACCCCGTAGTGGAGCCCCAGACCGCCGGTGAAGAGCCCGTACCCGTAGGCGACGTGGACGACGTGACCCGGCCTGCCTCCGGCGATGGCGACGGCCCGCGCGCACACCTCGGCGAAGATCTCGACGTCCCGGGCCGTGTAGCCGACGACGGTCGGTTTCCCCGACGTACCCGACGAGGCATGGACCCTCACCAACTCCGCCCGGGAGACGGCCAACATCCCGTAGGGATAGGTGTCTCGGAACTCCCGCTTCCAGGTGAAGGGGAGACGGCGGATGTCCTCGATCGAGCGAACCTTCTCGACGTCGACACCCCGGAGCTTGTCACGCCAGTAGGGAGACTCGGAGGCGGCGAGGCGGTCGAGGAGGGAGCGGAGCCGGGCTCCCTGGAGCCGGGCCTTCTCGTCCGGATCCATCGTCTCGATCTCCGGCTGGAACATGGTGGTCATCTCGGCAACCCTCCCGCTCGGCGCCCCGAAGATACCGCCTCCGTCCGGAGGGTCGGAACATGCGGGTATGCGCATGGGTGAACGAACCCATCGGCCCTGCCCCTCCGGCCCATCGGCCCCTGGCCGCCCCCTCTCGCCCTCCCCGACACTGGCAGGGACACCACCCCACAAGGAGGGCCGCGGTGGTTGAGATCTCTCGACGCACGTTCATCAAGGGGACCGCCGCCACCGGCACCGCCCTGGCGGCATCCAAGGTCCTCTTCGACACCATCGACTCCGTCACCCCCGCCGAAGCGCTCACCCTCGCTCCCGCCGAAGATCGTGTGCTCACCACGTGTTGGATCGGCAAGCAGGACTGTGGCATCGCGGCTCGGCGCATCGACGGCCGGGTCGTCAAGTTCGAAGGCCTCGACGCCCATCCCCGCAATCGCGGAACCTTGTGTCCGAAGGGCGAGGCCCAGATCGCCTCGATCTACGACCCACACCGGGTGAAGACGCCCCTCGTCCGCACCAACGACAAGGGCGTTCTCGGCGAGTGGCGGAGAGCCTCCTGGGACGAAGCCCTCGATCTCATCGTCGCCAAGTACCGGAAGGTCGCCGCCGACGACCCCAAGCTGGTCCTGTGGCAGAAGGGCCGCTCGAAGGCGAAGAGCTTCTACGACAAGGCCTTCGTGAAGACCATCGGCGCCACCAAGCTGGGACACGGCGCGTACTGCTCCGACGCCGGGTACCGGGCGATCGAGTACACCGTCGGCCTCCACGGAGTACTCCACCCCGACCTCCTCCACTCCCGCTACGTCCTGTCGTGGGGCTGGAACATCACCAACGCCGGCGGGAACAAACTCTGCTGGCTGACCTGGCCGCGCCAGCTCGTCCAGGCCCGAGAGCAGAACGGCCTTCGGATCGTCCACATCGATCCCCGACTGCGACCGGCGGGCCCCTTCGCCGACGAATGGGTTCCGATCCGACCCGCCGGAGACCTGACGATGGCGTTGGCGATCTGCCACGAGCTCGTCCGCCAGGGATTCCTCGACCGCCCCTACCTCACGACGTACACGAACGCCCCGTACCTGGTGGGCGACGACGGTCTGTTCCTGAGACGCACCGTCGGCACCGGCGAGGAGGCCGAGGAGGTTCCCCTGGTGTGGGACGAAGCCGCGGGGAGGGCCGTGCCGGTCACCGAAGCGACCGCACCGGCCCTGGAAGGCGAGTACACGGTCGGGGGACGGCGGGCGAAGACCGCCTTCCAGTTGTTCGTCGACCACGTCGCCTCCACCACTCCCGAATGGGCTGCCGCCAGATGCGGAGTCGACGCCGACACGATCCGCCGGATCGCCACCGACTACGGCACCAACGCCCGCATCGGCGCCACCACGGTGGTGGACGGGGTTGAGGTCCCGTATCGCCCGGTGGGGATCATGGCCTACCACATGGCCCAACAGGAGCTCGGGTTCCCGGCCCTCCGGGCGATGGCGATCATCCCGATGCTGGTCGGGGCGTGGGGGGCGGTGGGAGGCCAGATGGCCGACTTCACCTGGAAGATCCACAAGAACTACGCCAAGTTCGAGGACCTCGACGTCGGAGAGCCTCCCTACGACTTCATCCTGAAGGGTTCGAAGTTCTTCCCCATCAACACAGGTCTCCCCGGACTCGTGGCCCGGGTCATGCAGGATCCGAGCCGTTACGGAGTCGAGAAGGTGCCTCGGATGGCCATCCTCCACATGGTCAACCCGGTGGTCTCGTTCACCTCCCAGGCCGATTTCCTGGCGACCTACGGGATGTTCGAGTTCGTGGCGGTGATCAGCCCGTGGATGTCGGAGACCGCCGACCTGTACGCCGATGTGGTCCTGCCGTCGGCGACGATCGAGAAGTATGAGGGCCCGCTCTCGGCCGGCGACGGCTACCTCGACGCCAAGGCGCTCCGCCTACCACCGATGGATCCACTGTTCGAGTCCCGGGGGGAGATCGACATCTACCTCGACCTCACCGAACGCATGGGCCTCCTCACCGGTGACGGGGGCTACATCTCCCATCTCAACAAGGAGCTCAAACTCGCAGGCACCGAGTACGAACTCCCCACCGACGCCCGGCCCGACGTTCGGGACATCTTCGACCGGTGGGCGAAGATGGAGGGACTCTCGGGAATCGACTTCTTCGAACAGAACGGGGTGTGGCTGAAGGGCCCGGTGGCGCCGACGAAACGCTACGGCTACGTCACCGACCCACCCTTCGGAGGTGCGGTCCACCGGCTGTACGGCGAGAGCCTGTTGAAGGCCCAGCGCCGCCAGCAGGAGCTCGGCGCCGACGAGATCTACTGGCGGGACTACACGCCCCTGCCCACCTGGCGCCCGCCCACCATGGAGGGCTCCCCTCCCGAGTACGACCTGTATCTGATCAGCTACAAGCTGGTGGAGCACAAACAGTCCCGGACGTCGATGGATCCCCTCCTGACGGAGCTGAGCGGCCATCAACGGTTGGAGATGAATCCGGCGACGGCTCGCCGCCTCGGACTCCGAGAGGGCGACGTCGTGACCGTCGAGTCCCATCACGCCCTCACCGGGGAGACCCGGCGGGTCACGACCGTCCTCCGACTCACCGAAGGGATCCGGCCCGACGTGGTGGGGATGCCCCATCATTTCGGCATGTGGACCCACCCGGCGAACCGGGAGGCCGGCCCCACCCCCAACGAGCTCTACTTCACCGACGAGGGCTACGTCGGAATGACCGCCGACGCCACCTTCCACGTCAAAGTCCGTGTCTGGAAAGGGGGTGAG
>Ga0256839_1001509_pt1 | contig 28108 bp, 25 predicted proteins | sample 354166metaG_FD_185968 | JGI IMG/M metagenome (GOLD analysis project Ga0256839, IMG submission 185968) | Hydrothermal vent microbial communities from Mid Atlantic Ridge, Atlantic Ocean - 354-166 | ecosystem: Environmental > Aquatic > Marine > Hydrothermal vents | place: Atlantic Ocean: Mid... | reverse complement strand
CCCACGAGGAGTCCGGCGAGGTCGAACAGCTCCCGGACGAACCCGCGGACCCACCCCCGAAGGGCGAGGGCGGCCAGATAGAGGCCGAGGAGGAAGTCGATCATCGTCAGAGCTCGGGTGGTGCCGACGAGACGAGCTCGATCTTGATGCGCTTGTTGGCGCGTCCCTTGCTCTCGGTCTTCGTGACCCGGACCTCACCCACTTCGAGGGTGGAACGAACATGGGTGCCTCCGTCGGCCTGACGATCGAGACCGACGATGTCGACGACCCGGATCTCGGACACCCATTCGGGGATGAGGTTGACCTTGGTCCTGATCAGGTCCGGGTCGGCGAGCGCTTCTTCCCGAGCGAGGTAGATGATCTCGGTCGGATAGCCCTTCACCAGCTCGGCGTTGAGAATCCGCTCGACTTCCCGCCCGAACTCGGCGGAGATGCCCGCCAGCTCGAAATCCATGCGGGCCGACCCCGGGGCCATGTTGCCTCCGGTCACCTTGGCGCCGTAGTCGCGGTACACGACCCCCGAGAGCGCATGGAGCGCCGTGTGCGTTCGCATCGTGAGGTAGCGCCGTTCCCAGTCGATCACCGCTTCGACCGGGGTCCCTGGAGGGGGGAGTTCCTCGCCGGAGACGAGGTGGGTGACCACCCCCTGCCGGCGGATCGTGTCCACCACCCGCACCTCGCCGCCGTCCCAACGGATCACGCCGACGTCGCCCGGTTGGCCACCGCCTCGAGCGTAGAAGGGAGTCCGGTCGAGGACGACGCCGCCGTCGACGATCTCGAGCACGGTGCCTTCGGCGGCCGCCACGTAGGCGTCCTGGGGTGCGATCTCTTCGACGGGACCGTTCATGGCGCGAGAGGCTAGCCCTCCGACGGCCGGTCCGGGCCGTCGCCCGAGGCCTCCTCGGACCCCACCTCGTCCACGTCGAACAGCCCCGCCTGCTCGGCGTCCCTCCGCCGGCGCGTCAGGATGCGCTCGGGCGGCGAGGGGACGACGATCATGGCCTCCTCGGCTTCCTTCCAGGACTCTCCGAGTACTCGGGTGCGCCACAGGTGGCCGGCGACGATCCGAAGCACCGCGACGAGGGGCACCGCCACCAACACCCCCAGCAGCCCGGCCTCCGATCCCCCGACGATGAGCGCCAGGACGATGACCAACGGCGAGAGATGCACCTGCGCTCGCTGGACGATCGGGGTGATCACGTGGTTGTCGAGCTGTTGGATCGCCACGAAGATGGCGACCGCCGCCAGCCCCTTCCCGAGGTTGCCGTCGAAGATCCCGACCACCAGCGCCAACCCCCCACCCACGACCGGCCCGACGAAGGGGATCAGATTGAGGACTCCGGCGGCGATCCCGATGATCAGCCAGAAGGGCATGTCGATCAGGTACAGGCCGAGACTGGAGAGCAGACCCACGATGAACGCCACCAGAAGCTGGCCCCGCACGAATCCACCGACGGCCTTGCCGACGGCCCGGAGGACGTGCTGAACCTCGGCACGGTGACGAGCCGGTGTCAGCTCGGTGACCATGCGCCTGGTTCGAGGGAGATCCAACAAGAGATAGAACGCGAGGATGGGCGCCAACACGGTGACGGCGACGACCTCCGCCACGCCCCTGAGGAGGCGTCCGGCTCCCGACCCGAACCCGCCGATGAGCGACTGGATCGCCTCCCGATTCGCCGGGTCCTGGACCCACTCCTGGATTCGCTCGTAGGTCCAGGCCGGCCCCAGGTCGAACCCGAGACGCGTCCCGAGCTCCTGGAGGAACTCCAGGGTCCGGTCGTAGAGGTCCGGCACCGTCGCCCCGAACTCGGCGGCCTGCTCCCGGATCGGCGGCACCACCAAGAATCCGGCGGCGGCGAGGATCCCGGCGGCGATCAGGTAGGCGACGAAGGACCCGATCACCCGGTGGATGTGGGCCCGTTCGAGGCCCCGCACGATGGGCTCCAACACGACGACGATGCCGCCGGCGAACACCAGGGGCAGCCAGATGATCCGGATCTCGGCGGCCAGCCAGAGGAACACCCCCACGAGGATCACCGCACCGATCGTGCTCCAGATGATCAGCGCCGTTCGGCGCAGACGTTCGGTCACCCTCGACCCTCCACGGGGTGTCGGAGTGTACTCATCGGACGACCACGGCCACCGAGCCGCCGGAACCGACTTCGATCATCCATCCTTCTCCCTCCACCGGAGCACGCCAGCCTCCATCGGAGGCGATCCAATCGTCGGGGACGATCGCCGAGCCCACCACCGTGACCGGCACCCCCTGGGGGACGACGACCGTGTAGGTACCATCCACCTGCATCGAACCCGCACCACCGCCGAGACGCACGGTCCCCGCACCGCCCACCCGGATCCGCTCCACCTCCAGGCCCGTGAGATCCACCTCGGCATCACCGGAACCAGGATCCAACCACAGATCCCATCGGGGCTCCACCGCCAGCTCCGTGCGCCATCCCGAGAACCGGAACCAGGGCGAGCCATCCTCCTCCTCGATGCGAATCTCGACCGGATCCTGGCGCTCCTCGGCGACGGGAGACCCGACCCGACCCCCCAGCCGAAGGAACCGAACCTGGTAGAGAAAGCCCGATGCCCCGGCCCGGACGACGAGTGGTCCGTCCAGGGAGACCTGGAGACGAACGGGACCCGTCATCGTCTCGGGGCCGACGAGCTCCGCCGCCGATGACGGAAGCAACGCCCATCCGGAGAGGTGGGCCGCCGTCGCGAGGACGATCCAGGTCAAGGCGAGCAACGGTGGGACCGCCTGGATCCGGTGGCTTCTCCGCCGTGCCCCCCACACGATGGGAACCGACAGCACGGCGATGGCGAGCCCCGGCCAGAGCGAGACGAGGTCGATCACGAGCGCGGGCGAGAGGATCCCGGCCAGCACGGCGAAGCCACCGACGCCGACCGTGAATCCCAGCATCAGCCAGGCCGCCGTCGGCCAGGCACTCCGCGGCGGCCGGGCGAAGATCACTCCTGGAAGGAGGCACCGAGCACGATCACGATGTCCGCTTCGGTCTCGATGGCCTCGTTGCGCTCGACCAGGGCGTCGGGCACCCAGGCTGCGATCTCGAATGCCTCGGCTCCGAACCCCTCCTGATACCAGACCCGAGACTGATCGAGGCGCGGCTGGTAGTTGGCGGGCTCCAGCGTCTCGTATCCGACCTCGGCGAGCCGCTCGGTCAGTCGCCCCGCCACCCCGGGGATCCCGACGGCGTTGAGGACGAGGACGGTGATCTCCGAGGGGGGACGGACGACGTCGTCCGGTGCGGTGGTGGTCGGAAGCGTGGTCGTGGTCGTGGTCGTGGTGGTCGTCGTGGAGGTGCTGGTGGTCGTGACGGTGACCGTAGTGGAGGGCATCGAGGTCGTCGAACTCACGACCGGAGGTTCGTCACCGAGCCGGGCGAGCGCCCACATCCCCCCGAACACCAGGGCTCCGACGACGACGATCCCCAGCAGCATCACGCCCAGGTCGCGGAGGAACCTCGATGATCCTCGAGCCACGTGACGTCCGCGCATCGGATCACTCTCCGGCCGTGCGAACACTCCGGGCCGACGCCTGCACCCGGCGCAGCCGCCGAACCGTCAGCGGATCGTAGGCATCGGCATCCGGGTCCGAGAGGAGCTCCCGCAACCGTCGGTAGTACTCGGACGACGAGATCCCCAACTCCTCGGTGATGGCGCGGTCCTTCGAACCGCCGAACAGCCACCAGCAGCGTTCGAAGTCGAGGATCCGTCGGTCGTCGTCGGCGAGCATCGCCGAAAGGCTATCGACGTCGGACCCGCAATCGATGCATTTCGGGCGTGGAGCTGGCGGTGGGACTCGAACCCACGACCTGCTGATTACAAGTCAGCTGCTCTGGCCATCTGAGCTACGCCAGCACGTGACGGTCTCAAGCTAGCGCCTCGCCGAGCCGAACTCGCCGGATCTCGTAGCAGGCCAGTGCCGCCGCCACCGACGCGTTCAGGCTCTCCACCGGCCCGTACAGGGGAATCGACGCGACGACGTCGACCCGGTCCCGTACCAGCCTCCCGAGGCCCTCCCCCTCCGCTCCGACAACCACCGCCACCGGCTCGGAGAGGACCTCGAGGCCGAACAGGGACCGATCGGCGTCCAGGTCGAGCCCGACCGTCCACACTCCCAAACGTCCCAGACGTCGGACTCCTTCCGCCACCGACGAGACCAACGCCACCGCGACGTGTTCGAGGGCGCCGGCGGCGGCCTTGCAGGCGGCCGCCGAGAACGGAGCGGCCCGTCGGGTGGGGACGACCAGCGAGGTGACACCGGCGGCGACGGCGCTCCGGACGGCGGCTCCGAGATTCTGCGGATCCCCCACATGGTCGAGCACCAGCAACGCCGCCGGGGTGCTGCGCTCCACCAACGTGTCGAGGTCGGAGGGCCTGATCGGCCTGCACCGGGCCACGAGACCCTGGGGAGCCGAGGTGGCGGCGACGACGGTCACGTCGTCGACCTCGTGGATCTCGGCACCCCCGGCGGCGGCGGCGGTGACCACGTCGGCCACCTCGGGACGACGGCGACGGCCCGCCTCCACCCAGAGCTCGCGCACCCGCCCCGCGGCCACCGCGGCGGCGACGGCGTGGATTCCTTCGACCTCAGCGCCGATGCCAGCGGGTGCCATCGGCCGAATCCTCCACCACGATCCCCAGGGCGTCCAGACGTCCGCGGATGGCGTCGGCCAGGCTCCAATCCCGCGCCTCCCGGGCTCGGCGGCGGCGCTCCAGCAGCGCCTCGACGGACGCCTCAGGGGTGGGTGGCGCCTCCAGACCGAACTCGCGGGCGAGGGATACGAGCTCTTGGGTCAGGTCGTCCACCCCGGTCGAGGTTCCGAGAAGACCGAGCACACCGGCGATCTCATGGAAGGCGGCGACGAGGGCCGAAGGATCCCCGCCGGCGTCGGCCCGGCGGTTGGCGTCACGTACCACGTCGAAGAGCAGGCCCACCGCCTCCGGGGTCCCGAAGTCCTCGTCCATGACCGCGCGGAACCGGTCGAGCACGTCGGGGTCCGCCGGCGCGTCCGTGGGCGGGAACCGGCGGCGGAAACGTTCAAGACGCTCGAAGGCCGCCGCGGCGTCGGCGATGAGCTCCTCCCGGAAATCCAGTGGGGACCGATAGTGGGCCCGGAGGTAGAGCAGCCGGACCGCCATCCCCCCGTAGCGTCGGATGGCCTCGGCCAGGTCGACCAGCACTCCGGTCGACTTCGACATCTTCTCGCCGCCGAGGTTCACCATCCCGTTGTGGAGCCAGTAATGGGCGAAGGGCTTGCCCGTCGCCCCCTCCGACTGGGCGATCTCGTTCTCGTGGTGGGGGAAGATGAGGTCGCTGCCGCCGCCGTGGATGTCGAGGGTCTCACCCAGGTATTTCATCGCCATCGCCGAGCACTCGATGTGCCACCCGGGACGACCCGGACCCCACGGGGAGTCCCACCGGGGCTCACCCGGTTTGGCGGCCTTCCACAGAGCGAAGTCGAGGGGGTCGCGTTTCAGCTCGCTCACCTCGACCCGAGCCCCTGCCAGCAGCTCGTCGGGTCGTCGCCCGGACAGCTTCCCGTAGGTCTCGAACCCGCGCACCGAGAAGTAGACGTCACCGCCGGACGGGTAGGCGAGGCCCCGCGAGATGAGCCGCTCGATGAGCTCGATGATCTCGGGGATGTGGTCGGTGGCCCGGGGCTCGACGTCGGGAGCCTCGACGGCGAGCGCGGCGAAGGTCTCGGCGAACCGCTCCGACATCTCCTCGGCGAGCTCCGCCGCGGACAGGCCCCGCTCCCGGGCGGCGGCGATGATCTTGTCTTCGATGTCGGTGATGTTGCGGACGAAGGTGACGTCGTAGCCCCGCCAACGCAGATATCGGCGGATCACGTCGAACGCGACCGCCGACCGACCGTGGCCGAGGTGCGGCTCGGACTGCACCGTCGGACCACACACGTACATCCCGAGCCGCGCCGGAGCAGCCGGTTCCAGGTCGGTGAGGACGCGCCCGAGTGTGTTGAAGACCCGCATCGGAGCGGCCATCTTACGAGGCCACGGTGACGGTGACGACGGCGACGACGGCGATCCCCTCTCCCTGTCCGAGGGGACCGAGCCGGTCGGTCGTCGTCGCTTTCACCGACACCGCGGCCGCCGGGATCCCGGTCGCCTCGGCGAGCCCGGCGGCGATGGCCTCCCGATGGGGTGCGATCCGCACGTCCTGGGCGATGACGGTGACGTCGACGAACTGGGGCCGGACACCGACGTCGGCGGCCATGCGGACCGCCTCCCGCAGGAGGTCGAGGGAGTCGGCACCCACCCATCGGGGGTCGTCGGAAGGGAAATGCTCCCCCAGGTCTCCGAGTCGGGCGGCACCGAGGACGGCGTCGGTGACCGCGTGGGCGGCGACGTCCCCGTCCGAGGTCGCCTCGACTCCCCGCCGGTCGTCCACGACGACGCCTCCGAGGAGGAGGGGAGGCTCGCCACCCAGCCGGTGGACGTCCATCCCCCACCCGACCCGGACGTTGGAGCTCACGCTTCGGGTGTCTCGAAAACGGGAAGCGCCCGGTCGAGCTTCTTCGTGGCCTCCTCCTGGTCGATCCCGAGGGCGAACTGCAGCTCGGAGGTCAAGGTGAGCCGGGCCTTCGACAGCATCCGCTTGAGGGCCGGCGAGATCCCCTTCGTCTGCTGGGCGTAGTTGAGGTCTCGGACGACCTCGGCGACCTGAAAGATGTCCCCAGAGGTCATCTTCTCGTTGAGGACCTTGTACCAGCGACTCCAGTTCGAGCCGGCCTCTTGGGGTTCGCCCTTGAGGACGGCCAACACCTTGCGGGCCTGGGTCTTGGAGATGACCGGCCGGATCACCTCGTCGATCGTGTCGAGGGGGACCATCACCGTGAGCTGCTCGGTGGCGATGTCGAGGACGTAGTAGTCCCGCTTCTCCCCTCCGAAGGTCTGCTTCACCTTCTTCGTGATCGTGGCGGCGCCGTGCTGGGGATGGACCACCTTGTCCCCGACGGCGTACTTCGGTGCGGGTTTCGCCCGAGGCTTCTTCTCGGCGGCGGCCTTCTTGGGGGTGGACTTCTTCGCCGCGGCCGCCTTCTTCGGGGTGGCCTTCGTCGCCGCGGGTTTCTTGGCGGAGGCGGCCGGAGTCTTCTTCGTCGTGGCCGCCTTCTTCGTCGTGGACTTCGTCGAGCTCTTCGCCGTCGTCTTCTTCGTCGTGGACTTCGTCGAGCTCTTCGCCGTCGTCTTCTTCGTCGACGTCTCGGCGGCCTTGTCGGTGCTGGCGGTCTTCTTGGTAGCCATATACGGCGCCGGAGTGTACCGGGTGGTCCTCAGCCCAGATCCGCGGCCGGGTCTCCGGCGGTGGCGATGAGGTTGTCGAGGTGGCGGCGGAGCTGCTGAGCTCGGGCCGGACCCACCCCCTCGACCTTCTCGAACTGCGCCACCGACGCCCGCAGCATGCGGCGGAAATCCCCGCGGAAGTGCCGAACCACGTCGTCACGGACGCTCTCGGGGAGCCGCCCCACCTTGGCGAGGAGTCGATATCCCCGGGGTTGCACCTCGTCGTCGAGCTCGGGGAAACCCAGGGCCTTGCCGACCTTGGTGGGATCTTCGAGGTCGGCATCGGAGAGCTCTTCCAGCTCCCCCAACGCCGACTGGAGGACCCGCTCGCGGCGGGGACGGACGTAGTCCCGGAGCGTGATCTCCCGCATGTGGTCGACTCCCCGGAGCAGGTCGGTGAGCTGGAGCCAGGCGAGGCGACCCTCGTCCCCCAGGGTGATGGTCTCCCGCTCGATGGCGGCCCCGACCCGGCGGACCAGCTCGGCCCTCTGCACGACCTCGACGACCGAACGGTAGGTGGAGAGCCCGGTGACCTCGAGGTGGGTGAGTTGACGCTCCGCCTCGTCGAGCCGGCGGCGGAGCCGGTCGAGGGCCTGCAGCTCCTGGTTCACCTTGGCGGCGACGACCGTCGGACTCGCCAACTCGATCTTCTGGCCCCCGTGGAACACCGTGGCGACTCGCCGTAGCTCGCTCACCGCCACCACCGGCTTGCCGGTCTGGGTGGCGATCCGCTCGGCGGTGCGGTGCCGGGCACCGGTCTCATCGGTGGGGATGTCGTTGCGGGGGACGAAGTGGACGTTGGCGGCGATGATCTGGCCCTGCTCGTCGTCCAGGATGATCCCCCCGTCCATCTTCGCCAGCTCGGCGAGCCGGGCAGGCGTGAAGGGGGAGCGCTCCAGCCGGAAACCCCCACTGGAGATCTCCTCGACCTCGGCGCTGTGTCCGAGCACGATCAACGCGCCCTTGTTCTGCTGGAGGATGCGCTCGAGGCCCTGGCGCAACGGCGTTCCGGGAGCCAGGCGGCTCAGCAGCTCGAGCATCGTCCGGTTCGTCGCCGCCACGGCCCCAGAGGGTATCAGGTTTGGGCCCGAGACGGCTTCATCCTTCGACGAGGCCCGCCATGGCGAGCACGTCCCCCACCCGAAGGGTTCGACCGTCGGTCGGGGCCACGATCCGTTCCACCCCCAGCCGAGTCGCCTCCTCCCGTCGACGAACCGAGAAGGGCACCGGCCGGACCTCACCGGCGAGACCGACCTCGCCCCAGGCCGCGGTCGAGCCGAGGGGGACGTCGAGAAGCGACGAGGCGAGGGCCAGGAGCACCGGGAGATCGCAGGCCGGTTCCACCAGACGCCATCCGCCCACGACGTTGACGAACACCTCCTGGTCGAAGGTGGCGAGCCGGGCGTGACGGTCGATGATCGCCAAGAGCTGATGCACCCGCGCCGCCTCCACCCCTCGGACCGAGCGTCGGGGAGGAGTGATCCGCGTCGGCGCCACCAGGGCCTGGATCTCGACCAGGACGGAGCGGCGGCCCTCCACGGCCGGGAACACCACCGTCCCCGGCACCGTCGACTGCCAGTCCGACAGGAACGCCGCCGACGGATCCTCCACCTCGACGAGTCCCTCGGATCGCATGTCGAACAACGCCACGACGTGGGTGGCGCCGAAACGATTCTTGAGGCTCCGCAATGCCCGGAAGCCCCGGTCGGCGTCGCCCTCCAAGTACATCACGACGTCCACCAGATGCTCGAGCAGCTTCGGGCCGGCCAATCCCCCCTCCTTGGTCACGTGCCCCACGATGATCACCGCCACCCCGCGGTCCTTGGCGAAACGGACGAGACGGGCGGCGGTCTCCCGGACCTGGGAGACACTGCCGGGAGCCGAAGCCACGTCGGCGGCGGCCATGGCCTGGATCGAATCCACCACCACGAGGTCGGGCTTCGCCGCCTCCGCGGCGGCGAGGGTCCGATCGACGTCGTCCTCCGCCAACAGCAGCACCTCCTCGCGGTCCACGCCGAGCCGAGCGGCCCGGAGCCCGACCTGAGCGGCCGACTCCTCCGCCGTGGCCACCAGCACCCGTCGCCCTCCCTCGGCCATGGATCCGGCCAACTGCAGGAGGAGGGTCGATTTCCCCACCCCGGGCTCGCCGCCCACCAGGATCACCGCTCCGGGGACGATGCCTCCGCCGAGGACACGGTCGAGCTCGCCGATCCCCGTCTCCATGCGCTCGACCGGGTCGTCTCGGAGACGGCTGACGGGGACGGCCTCGGGCACCGGACCGGAGAGGCGGCGGGGCGCCTCGGACTCGGTGAGGGGCTCCGGACTGCCACAGCTCGGGCAGAACCCCATCCACCGAGCCGAACGGTGGCCACAGGCGGCGCAGAGGTAGGTCATGGCCGGATCGTATCGGCCCGGTGGGACGGAATCACCCGCCTCACCGTCGTGAACGGCGCAGGGCCACGGTGATCGCCAGCAGCAGGGCGACGAGGAGCAGCAGGCCGGCGAGGATCGATCCGGCCGACCACGTCTCCGTCGGTCTGATCGCCCACAGGAGCATGGTCGTGGCACAATACCCCCCGTCCGAGGAGGTCCGTTGCCCCGACACATCTGCGACAACTGCGGCACCACCGTCGTCGACGAGGATTTCTGTCCGTCCTGTGGGAGCTGGATCGACCCGCTGGCCGACCCCGTCCCCGACCCGCCCGAAGGCGAGTACGAGGAGTTCACCCTCGGTGAGGGACCCCCACCCGAAGAGGGATGGCCGGAGGACCCCCGCGTCGTCGTGCCCCGCCAGGAGGTGATCTGCCCGTCCTGCGGCTCGGCCAACCCCTCGACGAATCGCCACTGTGAGGAGTGCGGCGCCCGGCTGTCGCAGGGCGCGCTGCCGGTGGCACCCCGCCCCGCCGTTCAGGCCACCGCCGGGGTCCGGGCCCTCATGGCGATCTCCGCGCTCATCCTCGGCGTCGCCCTCATCGCCCTCCTGTTCAACCTGTTCTCCGGCGAGGAGACACCGGCCACCTCGACGACCCTCGCCGCCGAGGAGACCAGCACCACCACGACCGTGCCTCCCCGCCCGATCGAGGTCCTCAGCGTCGAGTGCTCCCCCCCGGGTCTGGCCAGCTTCCGATGCGACAACCTGGTGAACGAGCGCGAAGGCGAGTGGCAGATCAACTGGGAGAAGCTGGGGGCGGACGACGAGGTGACGATCACCCTCATCTTCAACGAACCCATGGTGATCCGAGGTCTCATCTGGGAGAACCTCCCCGAAGGGGACCGCTTCTACCAGAACTACCGGGCGAAGAGCATCCTGGCCCAGGCGAAGGGCGAGGTGGCGATCCCCATCACCCTGGAGGACACCCCCGGGAAGCAGAGCGTCCCCTACGCATCCATGCGGGCGGTGCAGCTCACGATCACGGTGAAAGAGGCCTACCCAGCCGAGGTGCGGGGCGACAAGGTGTACAGCGAGCTCGCCATCGAGGGCATCACCGTGCTGGGCCGCCCCATCGGGGACCTCTCGACGACCACGACCACCGAAGGGAACGGCGGGGACGGCGGGTGACCCTCACGCGGGGACGAGCTCGATCGGAAGGGCCCTGACCCCGCGGAAGACGAGACTGGGGACCCGTTCCGGCTCCTCGGTGGGTCCCTCCAACCGAGCCACCCGCCGGGCGAGGGTCCCGAACGCCACCTCCATCTCCACCCGGGCCAGGGGCGCGCCCACACAGAAGTGGATCCCGCCGCCGAAGGCGACGTGGGGATTCTCGGCCCTGGCGAGATCGAGACGGTCCGGTCGGTCGAAGCGGCGCTCGTCACGGTTGGCAGACCCGAACAGCAGCCCCACCTTCGTCCCCCGACGCAGAGGGGTGCCCTCCCACTCCAGGTCCTCGAGCACCCAGCGCTCGAACATCTGCAACGGCGTGTCGAAGCGGAGCAGCTCCTCGACCGCCGTCCCCAGGCCCTCGGGGTGCTCCCGTAGCCAACGAAAGGCGCCGGGGTCACGGGCGAGGGCGAGGATTCCGTTGCCGATCGCCTGCACCGTCGCCTCGTGACCGGCGTTCAAGGTGAGGATGCAGGTGGCGACCAACTCGTCTTCGGTGAGCCGGTCGCCCTCCAGCTCGGCGGCTACGAGGGAGCTGACCAGATCGTCCCCCGGTCGCGCCCGACGCTCGGCGAGCAGCTCCCCGACGTAGTCGGCGAACTCTCGGGTGGCCTGCTCGGCGGCCTCCGCCTCCTCCTCGGTACATCCCTGGTCGAACAGCCGAACGATGGCGTGGGACCAGGCGAGGAGCCGCGGCTGATCGCCCCCGGGGATCCCCAGCAGCTCGGCGATCATCGTCAGCGGGATGGGGGTGGCGAACTCGGCGATCGCCTCCATCTTCCCCGCCTCCAGGGCCCGGTCCACCAGCCGATCCGCCGTCGCCTGCATCCGGGCCCGGTAGCTCTCCGAAGCCCTCCGGGAGAAGGCCCACTGGACCAGGCGCCGGATCCGGGTGTGGCGGGGCGGTTCCAGGTCGATGAACGAATCCCGGATCAGTCGCGTCCAGGTCGGATACCGAGACGGGTAGATCCGTTCGTACACCTCCGGGTCCACCTCCTCGCGGGGGACTGCGTGGCGGACGTCCCGTCCGAACCGACGATCCCGCAGGATGCCGACGACGTCGTCGTAGCGGGAGAAGAAGGTGAGCCCCCACTCCTCGTCGAAGAAGGGAGGCTCGGCGCGCAGCCGACGGTAGGTGGGGTACGGATCCCGGAGGAACTCGGGGTCGTAGGGATCGAAGGGCACCGTCAGGTGGCCTCCCCCTTCCGATAGCGCATGCCGTCCGCCGCCGGCATCCGCAGGCGCTGGGTGGCGAGGGACAACACCAACAGGGTCGTCAGATGGGGTGTGAAGGAGATGAACTCGTTGGGGATCGTGGTCGTGTTGAAGTACCAGATGAACGAGGCCGCCGCCACCACCCCCAGGGCCGCCACCGTCCTCCACGACCGCCGCAGGACCGCCCGCACCATGAACGCCACCAGCCCGATCCCCACGAACAGGAGGAGGGCGTGCACCGCCTCGCCCTGACGGAGCCGGAGCGCGTCGGCGAACCCGAACAGGGCACCTCCGGCCAGCACCCCGGAGGGACGCCAGTTCCCGAAGATGAGCGTCGCCAGCCCGATGAAGCCCCGACCGGCGGTCTGACCCTCCCGATAGATGCTCGCCTGGACGAGGACGAGGAACGCCCCGCCGAGGCCGGCCAGCGCCCCGGAGATGACCACCCCGTAGTACTTCATCCGGTACACGGGGACGCCGAGCGACTCGGCCGCCACCGGAGCCTCCCCGCAGGACCGGAGCCGGAGTCCCCACGGCGTCCTCCAGAGCACGTAATAGGTGAGCGGCACCAGGGCGAGGCCGAGCAGGGTGAGCCAGGAGATGTTGCCGGTGAGTCCCTTGAGGAAGGCCCCGAGGTCGGAGACGAGGAACCACCCCTTGGTCTCCAGCCAGCCGAAGAGGTCGGGGCTCTGCCAGCCGAAGAGATCGCCCCCGGCGATGAAGGGCAGGCTGAACGTCCCGATGGAGCCGTCGACCCGCGGGGACTGGGTGGCACCTCCGCCCGACCCGGGCGGGAAGGCGACGACGGAGAGGAATCGCATCCCACCGGCCGCCAGCAGGTTGATGGCGACGCCCGAGACGATGTGGTCGATTCCGAAACTGACGGTGCCGATCGCGTGGATGAGACCGCCGATGGCGCCGCCGACGATCCCTGCGACCACGCCCCACCACGGCCCGAAGGCCCACCCGGCCCAGGCCCCGAACCAGGTCCCCATGATCATCATGCCCTCGAGGCCGATGTTGACGATCCCCGCCCGCTCCGAGTAGATGGCCCCGAGGCCGGCGAGCATGATCGGGATGGTGAGGCGGAGGGCGGCGCCGAACGTCCCCGACGAGGTGAGCTCGGTGATCCCGGTGAGGGACTCGACGACGCTCAGGAGGAGCAGCGCGGCCACGCCGAGCCAGAGGGAACGCACGATCCGTCGCCGTCGGGTGGCGGCGGCCTCCGTCGCCGCGTCGGACAGACCGATGGTGCTCATGACGTGCGGGCCTCCTCCGCCTCCTGTTGCTCCGCTTCGATCGCCGTGGCCGCCGCCGCGGCGCGCACCTGCTCACGTTCGACGAACCTGGTCACCACCTCGTAGGCGATGACCACCGCCAAGACGATGACCCCCTGCATGATCTGCACGATCTCCCGGGGGATGTCGTTGAGGTCGAGGATCTGGGCGGACCGGTCCATGAACCCCCACAGCACCGCCCCGAGGAACATCCCCACCGGGTGGTTGCGTCCCAGCAGGGCGATCCCGATCCCGATGAATCCGAGCTGACGCGGGAAGTCGAGGGTGTAGCGGTTGAAGAAGCCGAGCAGGGGCCCGATGGCGACCAGCCCCGCGAAGGCGCCCGACAGCAGCATGGTCTTGACGACCATGGCGTTGGGATCGACCCCCGCCGCCCGGGCCGCCCCCGGGTTGATGCCGGAGGCCCGCAGCTCGTACCCGAACCGGGTTCGCCACACCAGCAGGTAGTAGCCGATCCCGAGGAGGACGGCCACGACGAGGAACCCCTGCCAGGTCGATCCCCGCGGAGGTTCGAGGCCGATGGCGGCGAGCAGCGGATTGAGTGACGGGAATCGGCCCGACGCCGGGATCTCGGCCGTCTTGATGATGAGGTCGCCCGGCTGGTTCTCCTGACGGAGGAAGTTGGCGAGCAGCCAGGAGACGAGTCCGAAGGCGATGAAGTTGAGCATGATCGTCGAGATCACCTCGTGGACGCCACGGGTGACCTTGAGCACCCCGGCGATCCCCGACCAGGCGGAGCCGACGACGATGGCGACCAGCAGCACGACGAGGACGTGCAGGGGGCCGGGGAGGGCGATGGACGCCGCCACCCAGGCGGCGAGCAACGAGGCGAAGAGGTACTGGCCTTCGACGCCGATGTTGAACAGACCCATCTTGAACCCGATCGCCACGGCGATCGCGGAGATGTAGAGCGGATAGGCACGGTTCATGATCGAGATGAACGACTTCAGGGTCGCGGCGAACTTGGCCATCTCCACGAACGCCGTGAGGGGGTTCCGGTCGACCAGGACCAACGCCACCGAGGCCACCAGCAGGGCGAACACGACGGCGGTGATGGGGGCGAGGGCCCGAAGGGCGACGGTCCTCCACCTCATGCGTCCGCCTCCTGGGAACGCACCCCGGTCATGTAGCCGCCCAGCTCCTCCGGGGTCACCGACCGGGGATCCAAGGTGGCGACGAGCCGACCCCGCAGGATCACCTTGAGGCTGTCGGAGAGCCCGATCAGCTCTTCGAGATCGGCACTGATCAGCAGGATCGCCATCCCGGCCGCCCGAGCAACCCGGATCTGCTCCCACACCGCCGCCTGGGCACCGACGTCGATCCCTCGGGTGGGTTGGGCGGCGATGAGAACCTGGGGCTGGGCGATCATCTCCCTCCCCACCACCAGTTTCTGCTGGTTTCCTCCCGACAAGGCGACCGCGGGGATGTCCGGTCCGGGGGCCTTCACGCCGAAACGCTCGATGATCTCCCGGGTGCGACGACGCGCTCCGGCCCGATCGACCCACACCCCGTTCATGAAGGGCGACCCGAACTGGTGTCCGAGCATGGCGTTCTCCCACAGCGGGCTGGGCAGGAGGAGCCCCTGGCGGTGTCGGTCCTCGGGGATGAGACCCACCCCGAGCTGCCGGATCTGGGCGGTGGGTCGGTTCGTGACGTCCTCGTCGCCGAGGCGTACCCGACCCTCGGAGACCCGCAGGATCCCGACGAGCGCGTCGACGAGCTCACGCTGTCCGTTGCCCTCCACCCCCGCGATCCCCAGCACCTCGCCCCGGCGGATCGAGAAGGAGACGTCGTCCAGGACCCTCCGTCCTTCGTCGTTGACCACGGTGAGGCCGTCCACGTCGAGCTCGACGACGTCGGTCACCGTCGACTCGCGGATCTCGGGGGTGGGGAGCTCGCTGCCCACCATCAGCTCCGCCAGCCGATGGGCGTCCACCTCCTCGGGAGCGACCGTCGCCACGGTCCGTCCGCCACGCATCACCGTGATCTGGTCGGCGATGGTGAGGACCTCGTCGAGCTTGTGGGAGATGAAGATGATCGTGACGCCCTCGCTCTTCAGCCCACGGAGGTTCTCGAACAGCTCGTCGACCTCCTGGGGGACGAGAACCGCCGTCGGCTCGTCGAGGATGAGGATCCGGGCTCCCCGATACAAGACCTTGAGGATCTCGACCCGCTGCCGTTCGCCGACGGCAAGCTCCTCGACGAGCACGTCGGGATCCACGACGAGCCCGTACCGCTCACCCAGCGAGACGATGTCGGACCGGGCCGACTGGAAGTCGAGAGCGAACCCCTTCGCAGGTTCCGAACCGAGGACCACGTTCTCCAGCACGGTGAGGTTGTCGGCGAGCATGAAGTGCTGGTGCACCATGCCGATCCCGACGTCGATGGCGTCCTTCGGCGAGCGGAACCGCTGCTCGGTGCCGTCCACCAGGATGGCGCCCTCGTCGGGCTGCTGCATCCCGTACAGGATCTTCATCAGCGTGGACTTGCCTGCACCGTTCTCGCCCACCACCGCGTGGACCTCACCGGGCATCACCCGGAGGTGGACGTCGCGGTTGGCGATCACACCGGGGAACCGTTTGGTGATCGCCACCAATTCGACCGCAGGTGTGACCGCCGCTCCTGTACCCGTCATGGCCTCCATGAGAACGGGCCCGAGGCTAATGCCTCGGGCCCGCTCCCCGTCGAATCGGGAAGGATCAGGCAGCGGGAGCCGTGGGCACCTCGATCTCGCCGCTGATGATCTTCGCCTTGAAGTCCTCGAGCTGGTCGACGATGTCGTCGACGAAGCCGCCGCTCGTCGAGTAGCCGACGCCGTCGACCGACAGGTCGAAGACCACGATCCCGCCCTGGAACTCGCCGTTCACGAAGGCCTCGATCGTGTTGTACACCGCCACGTCCACGCGCTTGAGCATGGAGGTGAGGATGTAGGGCTTCAGGGCGTCGTCGACCTGGTTGTACTGGTCGGAGTCCACCCCGATCGCCCAGACCTGGGTGTTGTTGGCCTCCGAGTACTCCTTGGCCGCCTCGAAGAGACCGCCGCCCGTGCCGCCGGCGGCGTGGTAGACGACGTCGGCGCCCTGCTCGTACATGGCGGTCCCGATCTCACGGCCGCGAGCCGGGTCGTTGAATCCGCTGAAGTCCGGGGGCTGGCTGACGTACTGGACGATGATCTCGGCGTCGGGGTTGACGGCCTTCACCCCGGCCTCGAACCCGGCCTGGAACTTCTTGATCAGGTCGATCTCCACACCACCGATGAACCCGATCTTCCCCGTCTGGGACTTGAGGGCGGCGGCGGCACCCACGAGGAACGAGCCCTGCTCTTCGGCGAAGACCAGGGACGCCACGTTGGGAGCGTCGACCACGCTGTCGATCAGCCCGTACTTGGTGTCGGGGAAGTCGGCGGCGGCGGCGGCCACCGAGTCGGTGAAGAGGAACCCGATGGCGAAGATGAGGGGGACGCCCTGCTCGGAGAGCAGGCGGAGCAGCTCCTCTCGGTTCTCGCCACCGGCCGACGGCTCGAGCTCGAGTGGTTCGATCCCGAAGTCGGCCACGGCCCGGTCGAGACCGGCGGCGGCGGCGTCGTTGAACGACTGGTCGCCACGACCGCCGATGTCGAACACCATGCCGACCTTCACCGCCTCCTCCGGCGGCGTGGTCTCCGGCGGGGCGGTGGTGGTCGTCTCCTCCGGTGCGGCCGCCGTGGTCTCCGTCGTCGGGGCTTCGCCGGCGGTCGTGGTCGTCTCCCCGCCGCCGCCGCCACAGGCGGCCGCGACGAGGGCCAGCACCGATACCAGCGCGAACAGTTTCGTGTATCTCCTCAAAGCTTCCTCCCAAAGTGGATCACCGAGGCTGCGCGGCCTCGACGTGGGAACATTAGCCACCTTCGGACCCTTCGGCCCCATCGGCGACCCCCTACGACCGCGCCATACTGGCCCCATGACCACCGTCGATCTCCGCAGCCAGCCACCCCCGTCGTCGTGGGGCGTCGACGTCGACCTCGGCTCGGTCGACCGCCTCGCCGACGCCTGGGCCCGACGTCCCTTCCCGACCCCGACCTTCGACTATCCGGGCCTCCCGCCGTGGTCGGGAGATACCTGGCTGGACTTCGCGGTGGTCGCCACCTCGGTCGTCGCCTGCCTCTGGCCCCCCGACGGCGAGCCCATGTGGGGGGTGACCTTGGACGGCGAGCGCCTGGTCGACGCACCCGCCGTCTGGGCCTGCTTCACCCGCGGTCTCCGCCCGGCCGAGAACGGGCTCGACCTGGATCCGGTGGCGACGATGGAGGACCCGGCGGAGTTCTTTCGCGGTGAAGGGACCCTTCAGCTCCTCCCCGAACGGGGCGAGCGCCTCCGCCGGGTCGTCGGCGCCCTCCGCGACCGCTGGGGAGGCCACGCCCGCCGTCTCTTCGACCGGGCCGAGTTTCGGGGTCCCGAGGTGGTTCGCCTGCTGGTCGAGACGATCCCCGGGTACCGGGACGAGGCGGCGACTCCCCTCGGTACCCTCCGGTTCTGGAAACTCGCCCACCTGGCGGTGGCCGTGGCCGCGGCCCGAGCGCCACGGCCGGTGACCGGCATGGAGGAGTTCCCCGTGTACCCCGACTACATGCTCCCGGTGGTCCTCCGACACGAGGGGATCCTCGTCTACACCCCGGAGCTGGCCGCGGCGGTGGACGAGCGCCGACCGATCCCGGCCGACTCGGAGGCGGAGTGGGCGATCCGCTGGGCGACCGTGTACGCCGGAGAGCGTCTCCTGCGGGCGCTCCACGCCCGGGGCAACCCGGTGACGGGGCCGGCCCTCGACTACGCCCTCTGGAGTCGGGCGGTGCTGGGACCCGAGGCCGGCCGCATGGGCGAACACCACCGCACGGTGACCCTCGCCTACTGAACGGGGCTCAGCCTTCCTGTCCCGCCATCTCGATCGGCGGACGGTGCGGCGCCTCGATCATCTCGAAGGTGAGCTCCTCGTTCTCGGTGTCGACGTCGACGACGACCGTCGACCCGGCCTTGAACTCGCCGAGGAGCACCTTCTCGGAGAGCGGGTCCTCCAGGAGACGTTGGATGGCCCGCCGCAGGGGCCGCGCACCGAGCTCGGGATCGTATCCCTTCTTGCCGAGGAAGGCCTTCGCATCCTCGGTGAGCACCAGCTCCAGGCCCTGGGAGGAGAGCTGCTCCCGCACCCGCTTCATCATCAGGTCGACGATCTCCTTCACCTCGTCGAGCGAGAGCTCGTGGAAGACGATGATCTCGTCGATCCGGTTGAGGAACTCGGGCCGGAAGTAGCGCTTCAGCTCTTCCATCACCTTTTCCCGCATCTTGTCGTAGGTGACCTGCTCGTCCTCGGCCTGGAACCCGATCGTCTTCTTCCGGAGATCCCGGGTCCCCAGGTTCGAGGTCATGATGATCACGGTGTTCTTGAAGTCCACCGACCGGCCTTGGGCGTCGGTGAGCCGGCCCTCCTCCAGGATCTGCAGGAGGGTGTTGAAGACGTCCGGATGCGCCTTCTCGATCTCGTCGAACAGGACGACCGAGAAGGGTTTGCGCCGCACGGCCTCGGTGAGCTGTCCACCTTCGTCGTAGCCCACGTACCCGGGGGGCGACCCGACCAGCCGACTCACCGTGTGCTTCTCCATGTACTCGGACATGTCGAGCTGGATGAGGGCGTTCTCGTCGCCGAAGAGGAACTCGGCGAGCGCCTTGGCGGTCTCGGTCTTCCCGACTCCGGAGGGACCGAGGAAGATGAACGACCCGGCCGGGCGCTTCGGGTCCTTCAACCCGGCCCGGGTGCGGCGAATCGCACGGCTCACGGCGACGATGGCGTCGTGCTGGCCGACGATCCGCTGATGGAGCTCGTCCTCCATGTGCACCAGTCGCGCCGTCTCCTCCTCGGTGAGGCGATGGACGGGGATCCCGGTCCACTGGGCGAGCACCTCGGCGATCTCTTCTTCGTCGATGACCCAGCCGGTCTCGACCCCTTCCGCCCGGAGCCGCTGCTCGACGTCGACCCGACGACCCACCAGGGTGCGCTCCTGGTCGCGGAGCTGGGCGGCCCGCTCGAACTGCTGGGCACGGATGGCGTCCTGCTTCTCCCGTCGGATCTCCGACAGCTTCTCGTCGATCTCGGCGAACTCGGGATTCGAGCTGGAGCGGTTGATCCGCATCCTGCTCCCGGCCTCGTCGATGAGGTCGATCGCCTTGTCGGGCAGGAACCGATCCGACAGGTACCGATCCGCCAGGTTGGCGGCGGTGACGATCGCCTGGTCGGTGAAGCGCACCGAGTGGTGTGCTTCGTACCGGTCCTTGAGCCCTTGGAGGATCTGGATGGTGTCGGCCACCGACGGCTCGTCCACCTGCACCGGCTGGAATCGGCGTTCCAGCGCCGAGTCCTTCTCCAGGTACTTGCGGTACTCCTCGAGCGTGGTGGCGCCGATCGTCTGCAGCTCGCCCCGGGCCAGCATCGGCTTGAGGATCGAGGCGGCGTCGATCGCCCCTTCGGCGGCACCGGCTCCGACGAGGGTGTGGATCTCGTCGATGAAGATGATGATGTCACCCCGGGTCTTGATCTCCTTCAGCACCTTCTTCAGGCGCTCCTCGAAATCTCCCCGGTAGCGCGACCCGGCGACGAGGGCGCCGAGGTCGAGGGTGTAGAGCTGTTTGCCCTCCAGCGTCTCGGGCACATCACCGGCGACGATCCGCTGGGCGAGCCCTTCCACGATGGCGGTCTTCCCGACCCCGGGCTCACCGATCAGCACCGGGTTGTTCTTGGTGCGCCGCGACAGGATCTGCATGACGCGTTCGATCTCCCGGACGCGTCCGATCACCGGGTCGAGCTTCCCCTCCCGGGCGGCCTGGGTCAGGTTGCGTCCGAACTGGTCCAGCACCGTCGACCCCGACGGGGCCGACTCCCGGCCCGACCCGGCCCCGGAGGCGCCCGGAGGCTGTTCCTGGCCGGCCTGGGGGCCGGAGAGGAGCTGGATCACCGTCTGACGGACCTTCTGCAGCTCCGCCCCCAACTTCTGGAGGACCTGTGCGGCGACGCCCTCGCCCTCCCGGATGAGTCCGAGGAGGATGTGCTCGGTCCCGATGTAGTTGTGTCCGAGCTGCAGCGCCTCGCGCAGGGACAGCTCGAGGACCTTCTTGGCCCTCGGGGTGAAGGGGATGTGACCGGTCGGCGCCTGCTGGCCCTGGCCGATGATCTCGACGACCTGCTCCCGCACGGAGCTCAGGTTGATGCCGAGACTCTCCAGCGCCTTGGCGGCGATCCCCTCGCCCTCGTTGAGGAGGCCGAGGAGGATGTGCTCGGTCCCGATGTAGTTGTGGTTGAGGAGTCGAGCCTCTTCCTGGGCGAGAACGACGACTCGCCGGGCCCGATCCGTGAAGCGTTCAAACAACGCAGGTTCCTCCTCGCGTGGTCCCTGGCCGGGTGAGAGGAGTATACCCCCGACCCGATCTCAACTCGGAGCGCAGCCAGGAACACGATGCGCACTGTTCCCATCGGCACCGCCACCCTCCGACTTTCGGAATGGGGGCTACGACACCGAAGGGGTACCATCTCGACGCGTGGACGATCTCAGGACCCTCGTACCCCTCCCCCGGATCTGGGAGCAGATGGAACGCCTCGAAACCCGACTGTTCGAGGCCTCCACCTCCGACCACGCCCAGCTCACCGACATCGCCCAGCATCTGCTCATGGCCGGGGGGAAGCGGTTCCGGCCGCTCCTGGCGCTCCTCGCCGCCGAGTTCGGGCCCTCCTCGGACGGCCGACCCATCGAGGCGGGGGTCGCCGTCGAGCTCATCCACCTGGGCAGCCTCTATCACGACGACGTCATCGACGAGGCCGACACCCGGCGGGGCGCCGCCTCGGTCAACGCCAACTGGTCGAACACGGTGGCCATCCTCGCCGGCGACTTCCTCATGGCGCGGGCCTCGGAGGTGGCCGCCACCCACCTCAGCCAGGAGTCGGTCCGGCTGCTGGCCGCCACCTACGCCGAGCTCGTGGAGGGCCAGACACGGGAGCTCGGCCTGTTGGACGATCTCGACCACTCGATCGCCGACTACGAAGCCGTGATCGGAGGCAAGACCGCCAGCCTCATCTGCACGTCGGCGCGTCTCGGGGCGATGGCCGCCGACGCCGACCCCGACACCGTCGAGGCCCTCGCCACCTGGGCCTGGGAGGTCGGGATGGTGTTCCAGATCGCCGACGACGCCCTCGACCTGGTCGCGACCGACGACGTGCTGGGCAAGCCCGCGGGGTCCGACATCCGGGAGGGCACCTTCACGATGCCGGTGCTCCTCGCCGCCGCCGGCCCCGACGGCGACGAACTGCGCTCACTCCTGGCCGGGCCTCGGCCCTATTCGGAGGAGACCGTGGAGCGCGCGGTCGCCCTCGTCACCGGAGGCGGGTACGTCGACCGCGCCCTCGACGCCGCCCTGGAGCGTCTCGCCCGAGCCCGACGTGCCCTGGAGCCGCTCCCCGACAACGACGCCAAGGCGGTGCTGGAGCGCCTCGGGAGCTACCTGCTGGATCGAGTGGTGGCCGCCCGCGCCTGACCGGTGCCGCCCCGCCGCCGAACCGAAAACCGCTCCAGACTCCGCCGTTGGTGCCGACGATGAGATCGACACCCCGATGAGCGAACTCCAGGCCTTCTTCCGTGAGGCCCTCAACGAGCGGATCACCGCTCTCGAGGTCGCCCTCTCCGCCCTCGAGCAGGGCGACGCCGACGCGTTGGAGTCCCTGCGTCGGCTCGGGCATGCCCTGAAGGGCGCAGGCTCCAGTTTCGGCTTCCCCGAGATCTCGGTCCTCGCCGGAGCGGTGGAGCAGGCGGGACCCTCCGAGATGCCCCATCGGGTGGCCGCCCTGCTCTCGGTCCTCTCCCGTACCGCCACCACTCCTCCCCGGGCGGTCGTGTTGGTGATCGACGACGACCCCCTCCTCACCCGCCTGCTGGAGCACAAGCTGGCGGGGGCCAACCGGGAGGTCCGGGTCGCCCGCACCATCGAGGAGGCCGAGCAGGTCCTCTCCTCGGGACGGGTCGAGCTGATCCTGTTGGATCTGTTCCTGCCCGACGCCGACGGCCGTACCCTCCTCGGCGAGCTTCGGTCGCGGCCCGAGACCGCCGGCATCCCCATCTTCGTGATGTCGGGGAGCTCGAGCCCGGTGGCCAGGACCGAGTGCCTCGCCCTGGGAGCCGACTCGTTCATCCAGAAGCCCTTCGACGTCGACGCCCTCGCCGCCATGGTGGGGGCGGCCCTCAGCCGGCGTCGCTGGCAGACGGGCGGGGCCGTCCACGGGGCGGCGGCCACCGCTCGGGAGGTCGTCCTGTCCGCCTTCCACCGCCTCCTGGAGGAACACGAGTACGTCGCCGTCGCCGCCATGTCCCCCGAGGCCCATCAGCCGGGCCCCGAGGGAAGCACCGTCTCCGAAGACGACTTCATCAGCATGCTGCAGGCCCTCGAGGAGACCCTCCCCGACGGCTCCGTCGCCGCCCGCTGGTCGCCGAGCGAGCTGATCGTCGTCGCCCCCCTCTCCGAGGAGGAGCTCGCGCACCTGGTGGACACGGTCCGTATCCGGGAGCGGAACCGTCCCGGCCGCAAGGGTGCCCTCGTCACCTTCTCGGCCGGGGTGGTCGTCACCGACGGGGCCTCGGGCCTGGCGGACGCCTACGCCCGCGCCTCGTCCCTCGCCGACCGGGCCCACCGGGCGGGCGGTGACCGGGTGCTCACCGCCCACCGCCGGTCCGGCAAGGCGCGGGTCCTCCTCGCCGAGGACGACACCCTGACCGCGGCCCTCATCATCCACCGACTGGAGCGGGAGGGGTTCGAGGTCGAGCACTACACCGAAGGTCTGGGGGCCCTCCAGGCCGGTTCCGAGGGGGACTTCGCCGTCGCCATCCTCGACGTGCAGATGCCCGGCCTCGACGGGTTCGAGGTGCTCGCCCGGCTCCGAGCCAACCCCTCCGCCACCCATCTCCCCATCGTCATGTTGACGGCGATGGGGTCCGAACGGGACGTGGTCCGGGGCTTCGACCTGGGCGCCGACGACTACATCCTCAAGCCCTTCTCCCCCGCCGAGCTCACCGCCCGCCTCCGCCGCCTGATGGACCGATCCTGAACCGGTCGACGCGACCCCTTCACCGCCCGACCGACCGGCCGACAGGACCGTCGCCGACCTACGGAGGAACGACCGCGGTGGAAGGTACCGAGGCCACACCCATCACCCGCTTCGATTTCCGCGCTCCGCACAAGATCCCGGCGGGGTTCATCCGCGAGATGCTGGAGCTGCACGACACCTTCGTACGGCTCACCTCCGACGCCCTCACCCGCCTCCTCAAGGTCCCCGTCACGATCGACGTCATCGGGGCCGAACAGGTCTCCTACGACGCGTACGTCCGCTCCATGCCGAACCCCAACCTGATGACCCTCATCGCCCTCGACCCCCTCCCCGGGACCGTCGTCCTCGAGGTGAGCCCCCAACTCGGCCTGATCCTCGTCGACCGGATGCTGGGCGGCCCGGGTCGACCCGTCGCACCCCGGCGGCCGACGCCCCTCGAAGAGACGCTGCTGGCCACGGTGGTCGATCACCCGATCGAAGCCCTGACCGAGACCTTCGCCGGGATCGTCGACGTGGAACCCCGAAGGATCGGCACCGAACTCAACCCCCTCTTCGCCAACGCGGCGCCGCCCACCGAGACGGTGCTCACCTTCACCTTCTCGGTCCTCATCGAGTCGAACGCGGCGACGGCCCGGGGTCTGATCGGCCTGGGCTACCCGATGGCGGTCCTCGAACCCATCGAAGAGGCGATCAGGACCGCCAAATGGAGCGAGACCCGTGCCGATCGTGACGCCACCGACGACATGACGGCGATCCTCGTCGAGGCGCCGGTCGAGGTGGTCCTGCACACCCGCCCGACCGTCGTGAAGGCTTCGGATCTGTGGGGCCTCTCTCCCGGTGACGTGATCGGACTCGACCACCGTGCCGACGAGGCATTCCTCATGTCCGTGGAAGGAACCCCCCTCATCACTGCCGAGCTGGGTCGCTCCGGACCCAACCTGGCGGCTCGAATCGGAGCGTGGAGATGACGACCGACACCGCAACCGCCCTCGCTGCCGCCGCCGACCAGATCTCCGGCGTTCTCGGCGTCCCCGTCGAGGTCCGCATGGAGCCGGAGGCGGCTCCCGCCGGCGACGACACCCTCCGGGTCGAGCTGGAACCCAACGCGGGGATGGGCCCCGGCACGCTGTGGCTGCCTGCCGACGCCCTCGCCGGCCTCGACTCGGACTCACCGCCGGAGGAGATCGCACAGTCGATCGCCCTCGCCGTGGAACAGGCCTTCGCCGTCGCCAACGAGACGACCCCCCGCACCGTCGCCCAGGTGATCCCCGACACCGACATCCCGCCCGGAGTCTCCGGCCTGGAGATCGTCGCCGGAGAGGTGAGGATCGCCGCCGCCTGGGATCCGGGGACGCCCCGCGTCGGCGGCGGCGAAGAGACGGGGCTGGGCCGCCTGGCCGACGTCCCCCTCGACGTCGTCGTGGAGATCGGACGGGCCAAGCTCCCCATCGGCGAGCTCCTCGCCCTCGACGAGGGAAGCGTCGTCAGCCTCACCCGTGCCGTGGGCGAGCCGGTGGATCTGCTCGTCAACGGCACCCCCACGGCGCGCGGCGACATCGTCGTGGTCGACGGTCGGTTGGGCATCCGGGTGACCGAGATCCTCGACTCCTGACCCCCCGCCGACCGGAGCGGAGGACACACACCCCCGACCTCAGAGCAGACCCGAGGCCACCTCGACCACCATCGGGTCGAGCACCGATCCCGCTTCTTCGGCCAGCCCGTCGACGACCGCGGCGGCGCCGTCGGTCGACGCGATCCGGTCCCATCGGTCGGCGACGGCGAGGATCCGGGCTCCGAGGGGGATGCCGTCGCCTTCGAGACCGTCGGGCCCACCCGAGCCGTCGTAGTGCTCGTGATGCCCACGGATCGCCGCCGCCACCTCGTCGCCGGCGGCGTGACGCACCATCCCGGCTCCGATCTCGGCGTGTTCGGCGACGCAGCGCTCGTGCTCTTCATGGGATTCGTCGAAGGCGGCATCTCCGAACGCCAGCTTGCCGAGGTCGTGCAGTCGGGCGGCGAGCCCGACCTTCGCGACCTGTTCGGGCTCCAGGCCGAGCGCCTCGGCGATGCGCACCGCCAGGTCGGTGACCCGCCGATGGTGTTCTCCGCTCGGGTCCCGGGCGTCCACGGCGTCTGCCCCGGCGACGACGACGGCGAGCTCGAGCTCGGTCGCCGAGCTGTGGGCCAGCTCGTCGGCGTCCGCGATCTGCGTGCTGCTCGAAGCCGCCCGGTCCCGAGCCCGGAGCGCCAGGGCCCGCAACGTGTCGGTATCCGAGGCCGTCTCGGGCCCGGCCATCCCCACGGCCACCGCGAGGGGAACCCCGTCGGGTCGGAACAGAGATCCGGCGGCGACGATCTCTGCGGCCATCCTCCGAGCGGACTCGAGGTCGAGGCGGCGCACGAGGAAGGCGAAGCCGTCGTCCTCCAGGTCGAAGAGCTCACCGCCCCGGGATTCGACGAGGGAGCGGACCAGGTACCCGAGCCTGCGCCGGATCGAGGTTCCGGCGGCGATCCCTCCCCGTTCGAGGCCACCGAGGGAGATGAACCCGAGACGTGGCAGCAGCCCCTCCTCGGAGACCTCGGCGAGGGCCCGCTCGAAGGCCCGGGCGTTCCCCAGGCCCGACGGGGCGGTCATCGACCGAAGATCCTCACCTCCGTCCTGGGTCGAGAGCCAGCCCTCGACCAGATCCTCGGACACCCCGTCGTCCAAGAACCTGACGATGGCCCCCTCGTTGCCTTCGGCGACGGTGGTCTTCGCCCCGGCTTCGAGCAGGGCCACCGCGGTCTGTTCCCCGCCCGGATGCACGAGCACGATCACCGGAGCGACCTCGGCGAGGTCGGGGACCATGCTCCACCGGGCCGGAGGGAGCCGCGAGGAGACGACGGCGGCGTCGAATCCCTCGGCGGCGTCGTCCACCAGCTCCACCTCGTCGAATTCGAGGAGGCGGCGCCGGGCCGGGACCGGAAGGCCCACCCCGAGCACCCTGCGGTGGGTCACCGGAGCCGCGGATTCGCCTCCGCCCGCCTCCGCCGCCCCGTCGGTCGTCTGGTCGGTGGCGGTCTCCTCGATCGTCGCGGTGTCGCTCATCGTCGACTCCTCTCGTCGGTGCGATCAGACATCCCCGTCACCCTGTCGAACGGTGAGCCGGGGAGCTTCGGCACGATGCCGGGCGGGGATCACCGCCCGCTGCAGGTTGGCTCCGTCGCGGCTCTCGAAGACGAGGTCGCCCCCGAGGAGGCGGGCCGCCCTGAGCGCCATGAGGCGGTCGAACCCGGGGGCATCGTCGGTGAGCAGGTCGCTCGCAGGCGGCGGAGGCGACGACCCGTGGTCGAGCACCTCGAGGACCGCCACCCCGCGATCCATCTGGCCGCTCACCATCACCGGTCGGGGGTCCCCTCCCGCCACCGCGGTCCGCATCATTCCCTGGACGAGCTCGAGGAGGAGCCGACCGGGGGCCTCCACCACCGGCAGGGGCCCCCCGACCACGACCCGCCCCCGCGGAAGGCCCAGATGCCCGACCGCTTCCACCACGACGTCACCGAGAGGGATCGGGGTCGAGGGCTCCAATCGGGCGGCGTGCGCCTTCGTCACCCGCTGGAGCCGATCGAGCAGGGTCTCCAGCTCGTCGATCACCTCGACCGCCGGCCGTCGCCGCAGGTTCCAGAGGGCGGTCTTGATCGCGGCGACGAGGTAGTCGAAGTCGTCCTGACGCTCGGCGAGTCGGCGCCGGAGATCCTCCGCCTGTTCCCCGATGACGTCGAGCTCGACGTCGCGGAGCTGCTCACGGCCGAGGGAGTCCCGCAGCGCCTCGTGGCGCGCCACGGCCTCGGCGGCGGCGGCCCGGAGGAGCCGCCGCAACGGTCCGGCCCACTCGGGGAGATGCTCCTCCCAGTCGGCGGGCGGGACCTTGCGGAGGTGGATGGCGAGCCGAAGGACGGCGGAACGGCTCCAGATCACCCCGACGGCGAGCCCGATCGAGACGCCGACGAGGAGCCAACCGGAGACGGTCACGGACCAGGCGACGAGCCCGACGGCGATCCCCGCCACCACCACCACGGCCCAGCGGACGACCCGGTCGGTCGTCGTCGCGGTGGGCTCGTCCTGTCCCGGCCTCCGTCGACGGAGGCCCCTGCCGTCCGTGGCGGTGCTCATGGTGTGTCGTGTCGGCAGCCGGGCCGGGGACTTGCGCCTTCTCCCCCCGCTCTCTCCGCGCCGCGAGGCGCGCACTGCCCCACCCCCTCCCCCCCACGCCTCACGGCGTGGGGTACTTCCCCCTCGGGGAGGGGGAAGAACACGGAGGCGAGGGGGAGGGGCCCCCGCTCTCTCCGCGCCGCGAGGCGCGCACTGCCCCACCCCCTTCCCCCCACGCCTCACGGCGTCGGGTACTCCCCCCGGGAGGGGGAAGAACCCGGAGGCGGGGACGGGAGGGGCGGGCGACCGCTTATCCGCCCGGAGGGGACGCCGACCAGGAACAGCGGAAGTGCGAGTGACACGGACGTCGCCCGCATCGGCACACCGCAGACAACAAGGAGGTTCACCACATGTCTCTGCGGA
>Ga0256839_1001508_pt1 | contig 28138 bp, 30 predicted proteins | sample 354166metaG_FD_185968 | JGI IMG/M metagenome (GOLD analysis project Ga0256839, IMG submission 185968) | Hydrothermal vent microbial communities from Mid Atlantic Ridge, Atlantic Ocean - 354-166 | ecosystem: Environmental > Aquatic > Marine > Hydrothermal vents | place: Atlantic Ocean: Mid... | reverse complement strand
TCGTCCACAGCCACACGCCCTTCACCCTGGGGATGCTCGGGATCCGCGTCGCGCGACGCTACGGGATCCCCCATCTGCACACGTACCACACGCTCTTTACGGAGTATTTGCACTATCTGCCGCGGTACCTGCGCCCCTCGCCCGCGTTCGTAAAAAGGGTGAGCCGGGCGTTCTGCAACCGCTGCGACGGGGTGACGGTTCCCACCCACCCGATGAAGGAGGAGCTCCTCTCCTACGGGATTCGTGTCCCCATCTGGGTGCTCCTCTTCGGGATGGACATGGACGCCTTCTCGAGACCTCCCCGATACGACGTGCGCGCGGAGCTCCGCCTCCCGCCCGAAGAGAAGCTGCTCCTCTGCGCCGGGCGGCTCTCGAAGGAGAAGAACGTCTCGTTCGTGCTCCGGGCCTTCCGGCGGGTGCTCTCCCATCGAGGGGACGTGCGACTCGTCATCGTGGGGGACGGCCCCGCCCGCGCGGAACTCGAACGGGAAGCCCGGGAGCTCGGGCTGGGCGATCGGGCGATCTTCACGGGGTATCGTCCCTGGGAGGTGCTGGTGGACTACTACAAGACCGCGGACCTCTTCGTCTACGGCTCCAAGACGGAGACCCAGGGGATCGTGTTCACGGAGGCCCAGGCCGCGGGGCTCCCCGTGGTGGCCGTCGGGGAGATGGGGGCGCTCGAGGCCGTCCAAGACGGGGTCACGGGGATCCTCACCCGCGAGGACGAGGAGGCGTTCGCCCAGGCGGTCCTCCGGCTGTTGCAGGACGAGGAGCTGCACGGCGAGATGAGCCGCGCGGCCCGGGAGATCTCGGAGCAGAACAGCGTCCAGCGCTCCACGGAGCGCCTGCTGGAGATCTACGACGAGCTGATCGCCCGGCGGGCGGAGCGCAACGAGCAAGAGGGGGAGAAGATCGCCCATGGCTAGCATTCAGGGCACGACGATCCTGGCCCTTCGTTCGGAGGAGGAGCGGGTGGCGGTGATCGCCGCCGACGGACAGGCCACCTTCCGGAACACGATTCTCAAGCAGCGGACCCGCAAGATCCGTAAAATCTATGAGGATCAGGTGCTGGTGGGCTTCGCCGGGGCGACCGCCGACGCCCTGACGCTCTTCGAGCGCTTCGAGGGAAAACTGCAGACGTACGGGGGGAACCTCCGCCGGGCGGCGGTGGAGCTCACCAAGGACTGGCGCACGGACCGGGCGCTGCGGCGCCTGGAAGCCCTGTTGGCCGCCGTAGGCCGCGAGGCGATCTTGTTGATCTCGGGCTCCGGGGACGTGCTGGAGCCCGACGACGGGATGCTGGGGCTGGGGAGCGGCGGCCCCTACGCGCTGGCCGCCGCCCGGGCGCTGCGGGCCGAGACCGATTTGGGGGTCCGCGAGATCGCCCGCAGGGCGTTGGAGATCGCCGCCGGGATCGACGTCTACACCAATCGAGAGATCGTTTTAGAGGAGCTTACGTGGTGACCATGGGGGAGATCGTAGAGATCCAACGAGCACAAGACGAGGAGGAACTGCGTGAGCGGCTCGACGCCCTCACGCCGAAGGAGATCGTCGCCGAGCTCGACAAGTACATCGTCGGCCAGCGCGAGGCGAAGAAGGCCGTCGCGATCGCTCTTCGGAACCGCATCCGCCGCCAGCGGGTCGAAGGCCCCCTCCGTCGGGAGATCCAGCCCAAGAACATCCTCATGATCGGCCCCACGGGCGTGGGCAAGACGGAGATCTCCCGGAGAATCTCGCAGATCGTCCGCGCGCCCTTCCTCAAGGTGGAGGCGACCAAGTTCACCGAGGTGGGCTACGTCGGACGGGACGTGGAGTCCATGATCCGGGACCTGGTGGAGGTGAGCATCAACCTCGTGCGCCAGGAGGAGATCCAGCGCGTGGAGCGAGAGGCCCAGCGCCAGGTGGAGGAGCGCCTCCTGGACGCCCTCCTCCCGAGGCCGAGCACTACGGACGAGGAGCGCCTGGCCTCCTTCGAGAGCACCCGCGAGAAGTTCCGCCAGAAGCTGCGCAAGGGGGAGCTGGAGGATCGATACGTCGAGATCCGGCTGCCCCAGTCCCCGTTCCAGCAGATCAACGTCTTCGCGGGCGAGGGGCTGGAGCAGATCGGGATCGATCTCAGCGTTCTGGGGGACATGATGCCCCAGCGCCTCGTCCCCAAGCGCCTCAAGGTGAGGGAAGCCCGCGAGATCCTGTTCCAGCAGGAGGCGGACAAGCTCATCAACCAAGAGGAGGTCCGCCGCCGGGCGCTGGAGCGGGCCGAAGAGCTGGGGATCGTCTTCATCGACGAGATCGACAAGCTGGCGATGGGCGGGCGGGAGGAGCAGCACGGCCCCGGGGTGAGCCGCCAGGGCGTCCAGCGCGATCTCTTGCCCCTGCTGGAGGGGACCACCGTGCGGACGCGCCACGGCCACGTCTCGACGGAAAACATCCTGTTCATCGCCGCCGGGGCCTTCACCATGGCCAAACCCTCGGATCTGATCCCCGAGCTGCAGGGGCGTCTCCCCATCCGGGTGGAGCTTCGGCCCCTCACCCAAGAGGACTTTAAGCGCATCCTCACCGAGCCGGAGGACGCGCTCGTCAAGCAGTACCAAGCCCTTCTGGCCACGGAGAACCTCGAGCTGGAGTTCACGGAGGAGGCCATCGAAGAGATCGCGCGGATCGCGTACGAGCTGAACTCCTCCACGGAGGACATCGGGGCCCGCCGTCTACAGACGGTGATGGAAAAGCTCATGGAGGACCTTGCCTTCGAGACGGCGGACCTCCCGGAGCCCCGGAAGTTCACGATCACCCCGGAGTACGTCCGCGAGAAGCTCGCCCCCATTGCGGAGGATCTGGATCTAAGCCGCTACATCTTGTGATCGTTGAGCCGTAAAAGTGAGGAGCAAATCTCCAGACGGTTCCTAAGCGGGCTGTGACTTCCTTCTGCGACGCAGCGCGAGGGCAAACCCTCCCACTGCCAGCAGCGCAACCAGCAGGGACCATCCCGTGAAAACCTGTGGAGTAACGATATTTCCGCTGCAAGCTACCGATGCTGTGCTTATACTCTTGTCGGCTTGGACTTTAACCGCTAGCTCTCTTGCTGGAGCATCGTAGGTCCGCTCGAAGATGTACGGAACCTTAGGATTTCGTTCGTTGACGATCTCCGTTTCGTCCACCCAAGCTTTCAGGCTCTCTACGGGATCCGTCAGGGAAAACCGAATCTCTACCTTGCCGTCCCGACAAACGACGGACAGGTTAACCGACTCGGCTTGGGTGGGAAATCCGATGAGAGAAGCAACCAACGCTGCGAGCCAGTATTGTTTCACTTGCACCTCCTTCGCTCTTTATGGGCCAATGGAAGCTAGCACCGCCCATAAGCTTTGCGAGCTTTTACCACCGTTGCTGGTTGGTCCGTTAGACCGTTCCATCTGATCCTCTTCTACCCGCTGGACTACACCTTCGTCTGCCCCACGGAGCTTATCGCCTTCGCCGATCGCTATGGGGACTTTAAGAAGCGGAACGCGGAGGTGCTGGCCGTCTCCGTGGACAGCAAGTACGTCCACTTAGCCTGGCAGCACACCCCGCGCAAGGCGGGCGGGCTGGGTCGGCTGCCCTTCCCCCACCTCTCCGACCTCAACAAGACGATGGCCCGTGCCTACGGGGTCCTGTTGGAGGAAGAAGGGGTCGCGCTGCGGGGGCTCTTCCTCGTGGACGACGAGGGGATCGTACAGCACGCCACGATCAACAACCTGGCCATGGGGCGCAGCGTCGACGAGACCCTCCGGCTGCTCGATGCCCTCCGTACGGTCAAGGAGACGGGGGAGGCCTGTCCGGCCAACTGGCGTCCCGGCGAGGAGACGCTTAAGCCCGACGTCGAGGAGGCCCATCGGTACTTCAAGAAGCACTACGCATAGGGTCTCATCGCTCTGCAGAGGTGAGACCCATCCGCAGATGGAAGTCGCGCCCTTTTTGTAATACAATGTAGTCGCCACCGGCTGATGTCCACACAGAGGATCACCCGGCTCCTTTGGGACAGGGAAATCCTGGAGAAGGTCAAGAAGAAGCACAGGCTGACTCCCAAGGAAGTAGAGGAAGCCTGCTTTCGGCTGGAACGACTTGTGCTCAGAGGACCGAAACGCAGGCGAAAGAAACGGTACTTGATATACTCTCAAACGGAGGCTGGCCGGTACCTTCTCATCGTCCTTGAACCCTTGGGCAAGGGGAAAGCACGGGTGATCACGGCGAGGGACTTAACCGATCGGGAGAGAAGGTTCTATCAGAAAAGGAGAGGATAGTCCTTGGGACCGAAAACGAGGGTGAACGCAACAACAAAGAAGAGGAAGGAGAAAGCTCTGCCGCAGTTCCGATCGCTTCAGGAAGAGGCGGAGTTCTGGGACACGCACGACACAACGGAGTTCCTCAGCGAGTTCGAGGAGGCGGATGATGTCGTCTTTGTCCGTCCGGAGATGCAGGTGGTTTCCCTCCGACTCGAGCGGAACCTCGTCGACCGCTTGAAAGCCTATGCTCAGGAGATCGGAATTCCCTACACAACCTTGATCCGGATGTGGGTCATCCGGGCCTTCAAGCAGGAGGTCGAGTCGAGAAGAAAACCTTAAATCGCTCGAGAGGAGCTTGATGACCTTAAAGCTCCGCTGTACGATACAGCATCTCCCCGGCGAGGGTGGCTCTACCGTAGAAGCCGGCCCCGGGTCGCCGGGCACGCCAAGGTGATCCACATGATTCTAAAACTGCCTGACGGTCGCAGGCTCGAGGTCCCCCGCTCCCGGCTCTCTCCCGATGCCTCCCTGCGAGACCTCCTTCAGCACGCGGAGCTCGGACTCGACCCCAAGCTCGCCAAGAAGGTCATCGGCGCCCGCGTCCGAGGGAGCGGGAGCCGGGAAGAGCAGTACGTCGACCTCTATTACAAGCTCCCGAAGGACGACGCCTTAGAGCTTGAGCTCCTGACGTTGGAGTCCCCGGGGGCGGAGTGGCTCTACCGCCACAGCCTGGCCCACGTGCTCGCCCAGGCCGTAAAGCGTCTCTTCCCCGGGGCGAAGCTGGCCATCGGTCCCCCCATCGAGGAGGGGTTCTACTACGACTTCGACGTGCCTGAGCCCTTCACCCCGGAGGACCTCCAGCGCATCGAGCAGGAGATGAAGAAGATCGTGAAAGAAAATCACCCCTTCGAGCGCGTCGAGGTCTCCCGCGAAGAGGCGCGAAGGATGCTCGAGGAGGCCGACGAGCCCTACAAGCTCGAAATTCTAGATGAACTCAAAGAGGACGAGACGGTTTCCTTCTACAAGGACGGGGAGTTTGTGGATCTGTGCCGCGGCCCCCACGCCCCCCGCACCGGGGCGGTGAAGCACTTCAAGCTCCTGGACGTGGCGGGCGCGTACTGGCGCGGGGACGAATCGCGAAAGATGCTCCAGCGCATCTACGGGACGGCCTTCTACAAGAAAGAAGATCTGGAAGCCTTCCTTAAGCAACGGGAGGAGGCGGCCAAGCGGGACCACCGCAAGCTGGGGAGGCAGCTCGAGCTCTTCAGCATCGAGGAGAACGTCGGGCCGGGGCTCGTCTTCTGGCACCCCAAGGGCGTGATCGTCCGCCAGATCCTCGAGGAGTTCGAGCGCGAGGAGCACCTAAAAAGGGGCTACCAGTACGTGATCACTCCCCACCTGGGGAAGGCCCAGCTCTGGGAGACGAGCGGCCACCTCGCGTATTACCGGGAGAACATGTTCAAGGTGGACATCGAGGGGCAAGAATATTTTGTAAAGCCGATGAACTGCCCCTTCCACATCATGATCTACAAGTCCAAGACCCGCTCCTACCGGGAGCTGCCCTTCAAGCTCGCGGAGTACGGTACCGTTTACAGAAACGAGCGGAGTGGGGTCCTGCACGGACTGTTAAGGGTGCGCATGATCACCCAGGACGACGCGCACATCTTCTGCGCGCCGGAGCAGGCGGAGGACGTCGTGGCCGAGGTGGTGGAGCTCGCCTTCTCCATCTTGGGGACGCTCGGGTTTAAAGAGTACGAGATCTACCTCTCCGTGCGAGATCCCGAGAATCTCTCCAAATACGCGGGCACGGACGAGGACTGGGAGCGGGCCGAGTCCGCCCTGGAGGCCGTCCTCCACGAGAAGGGACTGCCCTACAAGCGCATGGAGGGGGAGGCCCAGTTCTACGGTCCCAAGATCGACGTCCACGCCCGGGACGCCATCGGGAGATTGTGGCAGCTCACCACGGTGCAGTTCGACTTCGTCCTCCCGGAGCGGTTTGATTGTACTTACATAGCCGAGGACGGGCGGGAGCACCGGCCCTACATCATCCACCGGGCCATCTTAGGGTCGCTGGAGCGCTTCTTCGGCATCCTCATCGAGCACTACGCCGGGGCGTTCCCGCTGTGGCTGGCGCCCGTGCAAGTCGCGATCCTCCCCATCGCCGACCGGCACCTGGGGTACGCTCAGCAGGTGCTTGCAAAGCTCCAAGAGGCGGGCATTCGGGCGGAGCTGAGCTACTCCCAGCACAAGACCTTAAGTTACCGGGTTCGGGACGCCCAGCTGCGTAAGGTGCCCTACATGCTCGTGGTGGGCGACCGCGAGGCCGAGGAGGGCACGGTTGCGGTGCGCCTGCGCACCGAGGAGGACTTGGGACCGCAGCCCCTGGAGAAGCTGATCGAGACCTTGGAACAGAAGATCGCGGAGCGGGCGGAGCTATAGGGGCTTGACCATGAGGTACCCGTCGTCCCCGGGGCCGTAGTACCCCCTAAGGCGCTCCTTTATGCGAAACCCGTGCTGCTCATAGAGCTGGATCGCGGCTCGGTTGCTCACCCGCACCTCCAGCTCCACGCAGCGGGCCCCCAACGAGCGCAGATACTCGATGCCCGTCCGCAGTAGGAGCTTCCCCAGTCCGCGCCCCCGGTAGGCGGGATCCACGGCGATGTTCATGATGTGCCCGGTGCGTTCTTCCAGATCCACGGGGAGCCCCACCAGGGCCCGGGTCCGCTTCTCCAGGCGGGTGAAGAAGGGCGGGATCCGGATTCCGGCGATGATGTAGCCCACCACCCGGCCCGAGTCGTCGTCCTCGTACACGAGAAACCCCTCTTCTCCCAAATGGCCGCGCAGGACGCTCACCGGCCAGGGGTTGGGAAAGGCGGCCTTCTCGATCTCCACGATCCGGGGGAGGTCCCGCTCCTCGGCTTTGCGCAGGCCCATCGGCTCAGCGCCTCCACAGCAGGTTGAGCAAGAGCGTAGCCAAGAGGCTGAGGAGGAGCATGGTCGTAAGGGGGAAGTACAACGTAAAGTTCTCCCGCTTAATCACAATATCTCCAGGGAGACGCCCCAGGAAGGGGACCTTCGGCCCCAGCCACAAAGCGGCTCCTAGCACGACGAGGAGCACACCTAATACAAGGAGTGTCTTTCCGAGCGAGGAGAGCTCCATCTCGGTGAAGTATTGTACGAGCCATGCTACAGGACGTCAACGGGTGTGCGTTCTCCCCTGTTCGATCACGGCTCTTGACAACCGCGTTCCGTTCTGCTAAGGTACGTTACCCTCTTGCGGGGCACGAGAGCCGGGATGAAGGCCCAGAACGGAGGAGAGCGATGAGGCAGCGGACCGAGACGAGGATGAGGACGAGGCCGATCGCAGAAAACCTCCGCCCGCTCTTTATCTTCCCGACCTTTTGGCCCCCTCGGGGGGCTTAATCACACGACACACCGAATTCCCTTACATCCGTTTCGGAGCGAGAACCCTACCGTATCGATCCCCGGGCCTCCATGGTCCGGTCTGTAGAAGAGGATTTCCTGTATGCGCATGCAATCAAGGAGGTTAGAACGATGGTCGTAGTCATGAAACCCGGAGCGACCGAGGAGCAGATCCGAGAGGCCGCTCACAAGCTGGAGGAGCTGGGCTTCCGCGTCCACCGCGTCGACGGCGTGAACCAGACCATCCTGGGGGCGATCGGCGACAAGCGGGGCCTCGACTTCCAGCAACTGAGGCTGCTGCCCGGCGTGCGCGAGGTCGTCGAGATCACGAAACCCTATAAGCTCGCGAGCCGAGAGTTCAAATCCGAGGACTCCCTCATCAAGCTCGACGGGATCGAGATCGGCGGGAGGGACCTGGTGCTGATGGCCGGTCCCTGCGCCGTGGAGAGCGAGGAACAGATCCACGCCTTAGCCCGCATCGTGGCCGATCACGGGGCCCGGGTGCTGCGCGGCGGGGCGTTCAAGCCCCGGACCTCCCCCTACAGCTTCCAGGGGCACGGCGAGCAGGGGCTCCGGTGGCTGCGCGAGGCCGCCGATGAGCAGGGCCTCTTGGTCGTCACCGAGGTCATGGGGGCCTCTCAAGTGGACCTCGTGGCGCAGTACGCCGACATCCTCCAGGTCGGGGCGCGGAACATGCAGAACTACGCGCTGCTGCGGGCGGTGGGACGGAGCGACAAACCCGTGCTGCTCAAGCGGGGCTTGGCCGCCACCGTGGACGAGTTCCTGATGGCCGCCGAGTACATCCTGAACGAGGGGAACCACCGCGTGGTACTGTGCGAGCGGGGGGTGCGCACCTTCCTCACCCACACGCGCTTCACCCTCGACGTGGGAGCGATCCCCGTCATCAAGGAGGTCTCCCACCTGCCCATCGTGGTGGACCCCAGCCACGCCGCCGGGCTGCAGAAGTGGGTGATCCCCCTGGCGTTGGCGGGGATCGCCGCCGGGGCCGACGGCTTGCTCGTAGAAGTCCACTACGCGCCCGAGAAGGCCCTGAGCGACGGCGAGCAGGCCCTCCGTCCCGAGCAGTTCGCCGAGCTGATCCGCGAGGCGGAGGGGATCGCCCAGGCCGTCGGACGCCGGCTCCCCCTCTCCGTCCCCTCCTCCTCCGCTTCCGCCTCGGAGCGGGAGGGCGCGCTCTCACGCTCGACCTAAACCCGGATCCTATGGAGGTGCGAATCCGTCCGGCTCGCTCGATTCGGGGCGAGGTGCGGGTCCCCGGGGACAAGTCGATCTCGCACCGAGCGCTCCTGTTGGGCGCGCTCGCCCGCGGCGAGAGCGTGCTGCAGGACCTCTCCCCCGGGGCGGACGTGCAGAGCACCGCCCGGTGCCTCCGCGCGCTCGGGGTCTCCCTCGCGATCGAGTTCTCCCAAGGGAACGGTCCGGAGGGTCCCACGGCCCGGGTGCAGGGAGTGGGGCTCTCCGGCCTCTCTCCCCCCGCAAGCCCTCTGGACGCGGGCAACTCGGGGACGACGCTGCGGCTGCTCGCGGGGGTCTTGGCGGGCCAGCCCTTCGAGAGCGTGCTCACGGGGGACGCGTCGCTGCGCCGTCGGCCCATGGGACGGGTGATCGAACCCCTCACGCAAATGGGAGCCTGTATCGAGAGCGAGGGGGGCCGAGGCCGAGCCCCTCTGCGCATCCGGGGCGGGAGGCTCCGGGGCATCCGCTATAAGCTGCCCGTCCCCAGCGCCCAGGTGAAGTCGTGCCTGCTGCTGGCGGGCCTCTTCGCCGACGGGGAGACGACCGTGATCGAGCCCGTGCCCACCCGAGACCACACGGAGCGGCTGCTCCGGGGGCAGGGCGCTCCGCTCGGGCGATCGGGACCGGAGATCACCCTACGCCCGTGCTCCGCCTTGGAGCCCTTGGCAATGCGGGTTCCCGGGGATCTCTCGTCCGCGGCGTTCTGGATCGCGGCGGCGACGCTCGTGCCGGGGAGCGAGTTGGCGATCCGAGGCGTGGGCCTCAACCCCACGCGCACCGGGTTTCTCGCCGCCCTGCAGCGCATGGGGGCCTGCATCTCCGTAGGGGGCGTGCGGGAGGAGGCGGGCGAACCCGTGGGGGACCTCCTCGTCCGAGGGGCGGAGAGGATGCAGGCCGTCGAGATCGGGGGCGAGGAGGTGCCCACGCTGGTCGACGAGGTGCCGCTCCTGGCCGTGGTGGCCACCCAGGCCGAGGGGACGACCGTCGTTCGGGACGCCGAGGAGCTTCGGGTCAAGGAGACCGACCGCCTGCGGGCCGTGGCCGAGAACCTCCGACGCATGGGAGTTTTTGTGGAGGAGCTCCCCGACGGGCTGGTCATCCCGGGACCGCAGCCTCTACGAGGCGCGTGCCTTCCCGGGTATGGAGACCATCGCATCGTGATGGCCTTTGCGGTCGCGGGCTTGATCGCCCGGGGGGAGACGACGATCGAGGGGGCCGAGTGGGTCGACATCTCCTACCCCGGGTTCTTCGAGGTCCTCTCGCAGATCGTGGAGTTGCGATGACCGAGGGCGAAGTCCTTCGAGAGCCCAAGGAGTTCGCCGTGCTGGGCGACCCCGTGGAGCACTCCCTCTCCCCGGGACTCTTTCGATTCGTGTTCCGGGAGCTGGGGGTGACCTATCGCTATCGGGCTCTGCGCGTCCCGGCCTCGGAGCTTCCCGGGGTGCTGGAGCGGGTTCGGGCCGGGGAGCTCGCCGGGGTCAACGTGACGATCCCCCACAAGGAGCGGGTGATCTCCCTGTTGGACGCCTTGGATCCCCAGGCCGAGAAGCTGGGGGCGGTCAACACGATCGCCCGCGAAGGGGGAGGGCTCAAGGGGTACAACACGGACCTCGCGGGCTTCTCGCGGGCGTTGCGGGAGGCTGGGGGCCATCCCCCGGACCTTCCCGGGAGGAGGGCCGTCGTCCTGGGGGCCGGAGGGGCCGCCCGAGCCGTGCTCTTCGCGCTGGTGGAGATGGGGTTCACCGAGATCACGGTGGGGAACCGCACGCGGGGGCGGGCGGAGCGCCTACTCCTAGACCTACAAACCGAGACGGGCTTCTCCCGCTGGGAGGTCGTAGGGTGGAAGGATCCGAAGCTGTCGGAGGCCGTCCGGGGGGCCTCCCTCTTGGTGAACGCCACCCCCGTGGGGATGTACCCCCACACCGCGGGGTGCCCGCTTCCCGACCCGAGGGCGCTCCACCCCGGGCTTCTGGTGATGGACCTCGTGTACAACCCCGTAGAGACCCGGCTGCTGAAGGAGGCAAGGGCTCGGGGCGCGAGGGCCGCGGACGGGCTCTCCATGCTCATCCACCAGGCGTTGGGGTCTCTAGGGATCTGGACCCAAGGGGAGCTGCGCTGGGAGGGTTCGATCGACGAAATCCGAGAGTACGTAACGGATCTCTTGAAATCCAAGAAGGAGGAAGAGACATGCCGGAGCGAGCGATCGTCGAGCACCTGAAGGCGCAGCTGGAGAACGCCTACAAGGGGAGCCGCTGGCACTCGCTGCTGGGTGCTCTTGAAGGGATCACCCCGGAGGAGGCGGCGTGGGAGCCCCCGGCGTACGCGGGCTTCCCCTGGATGCGGGGCTCCGTGGTCGAGATCGTCTTCCACGTGGGCGGGGACAGCCTCTACCAGCTCGACCACGCCTTGGGAGCGCGGGAGCTCACGTGGGAAGCCCTACGAGAGCGCTTCGAGCGCGAGGGCGGAGACCTTTCGGCGGCCCTGCGGCTGGCAGAGGAGGGATACCACGCCCTGCAGAACGCCCTCGATGCGCTCACGGACGAGGACCTGGCTCGGGAGTACCCCACGCCGGAGAGCCAGGGGAGGGAAAAGCGCACCCTGCAGGCGTTCTTCGAGATGATGATCGAGCACCACCTCTACCACGCCGGGCAGATCGTCTACGCCCGCTGCGTATATCAGGGGCTTAAACAGCGTGGCTCTGGAGTACACGGATCCCATTGCGCGGTGTAGGTCTGTTGATAAAATGGAGTTATGCCTTGGGGAATCCGCTTTTACATCGATCCCCAGACCGGAGAGCCTCATATTTATCGCCACGGAGTGAAGGAGCATGAGGTTAAGGAAGTGTTGGCGAAGCCAGGAGAGGATCGCCTCGGGCACGCAGGGGCCCGTGTGGCCATTGGGCAGACCGAAGCGGGTCGCTATCTTAAAGTCATCTACGTCCCCGATCCGCGTTCGGAAGAGCTCTTCGTGATTACGGCGTACGAGTTGCGTGGAAAACCGCTGAAAGCTTATAAGAGACGCAGGAGGAGACAAAAGGGAAGATGACCAAGAGACAAACCCAGAGCTTCCCCCCAGGGTGGGATGAGGAACGGGTGCGACGCGTTTTGGCCCATTACGAATCCCAGTCCGAGGAGGAGGCAGTAGCGGAGGACGAGGCTGCCTTTGAGGATCCTTCTCAGACTACCATGGAGGTTCCCACAGAGCTGGTCCCCGAGATCCGCAAGCTCATCGCCCAGCACGCATCGAAGGCCTAAAAGTGGTTAGCCCTCGATCGGGGCCTTCGGCTCGGCGACGGGTCCCGAAGCGTTGAGGATCTCCACCGGCTTCTCGGGGATGAGGTGGAGGGTCTGCGTCGGGAAGGCGAACTCGATCCCCTCCTCTTCGAAGCGCTTCTTGATCTCGAAGAGAATTTCCTCGATGCACTGGAGGTACTGCTCGTAGTCGAGGTACTTGCACCAGTGGTTTACCAGAATGTTGAGCGAGAAATCCCCGTAGCTGTTGAAGTAGGCCCGATATTGCGCCGTCCCCGGGTGGTTCGCCATCACGTCTCGTAAGATCTCCACGGCTCGTTTCAGCTTCTCGTAGCTCGTGTCGTAGGTGACCCCGATGGTGAAGTTGGTCCGCCGGGTGGGGCGGGCATCGAGGTTGTCGATCTTGGCGTTGGCAATCACGCTGTTGGGGAACGTCACCAGCGTCCCGTCGAACGTCCGCAGCCGCGTGCTGCGCAGGCCGATGGCTTCGATCTTGCCCGTAAAGCCCTCGACGCTCACCGCGTCCCCGATGGTGAAGGGGCGATCCAGGAAGAGGGTGACGGCCCCGAAGACGTTCTCCAGCGTCGGGCGGGCGGCCAACGCCACGGCCAGACCCGCGATCCCCAAGCCCGCCAACAGCCCCGCGATCTGCACGCCCAGGTTCTCCAGCGTCAGGAGCGCGATCACGATCACGGCGAAGGTCCGCAGCGTGAGGCGGGCCACGTGGAGGAGCGTGTCGTCCAGCTTCGATTCCGTCTGCTCCACCCGGATCTTGAAGAAGGCCACCCCCGTATCAATAAGCCGCAGGGTGAAATAGAGCACCGTAAGCGCGATCAGCCCGACCAGCAGGCTGTCTATGAGGTTCCTCACGTCCTCGGAGAGGTCCTTGGGCTCGAAGATCTGGACCGCGGCCCAGAAGACGAGGGTCAGCAACAGCAACTTGAGGGGCGCGCGGGCCAGCTTCACCAAGGAATCATAGAACTCGGGCTGCTTCTCGCGCAGCTTGCTCAACCAGCGGGATTCCAGGAGTCGTAGGGTCGCGAAGTACCCCACGAACGCCGCAAAGGCCACACCCAGGAGATACGCATAGCTCCGCAGGGGGTATCCCAAGACCTCTACGTCCCAAGGCATCGCCGATGCGCCTCCCTGTCGTCCCTGTGTTCCGTCCTACCCGCGATGATTTTAGAGGAAACCCTTCTCCCGCATCCAATCGTCGTTGAAGACCTTCCCCAGGTAGTTGCGCCCCGAGTCGGGGAGGAGGACCACCAGCGTGCCCTCTCGCATCTTCTCGGCGTACCGCAGCGCGCCCAGGACCGCCGACCCGGAGGAGATCCCCACGAAGAGGCCCTCTTTCTGAAGAAGCTCGCGGGTCATTACGAACGAATCCCGGTCGTTGACCCGGATCATCTCGTCGATGACGCTGAAATCGAGGGTCTCCGGGATGAGGTCCTCGCCGATGCCCTCCACCAAATAGGGGTGCACGTCATGGGGCTGATTGTAGAACGCCGTGTAGAGCATCGAGCCCTCGGGGTCCACGCCCACGATCTTGACGTCGGGCTTTTTCTCTTTGAGGAAGCGTCCGACGCCCGAGATCGTCCCGCCGGTGCCTACACCACACACGAAGGCGTCCAACTGCCCCCGGGTCTGGTCCCAGATCTCGGGGCCGGTGGTGCGGTAGTGGGCCTCGGGGTTGGCGGGGTTCGAGTACTGATCCGGAAGGAACCCGTCGCGCTCCTCGGCGATGCGCCGGGCCACGGAGTAGTAGCTTCGAGGATCCTCGGGCTCCACCGCCGTGGGGCAGACGAACACCTCGGCCCCGTAGGCCTTCAAAAGCTCGATCTTCTCCTTGCTCATCTTGTCGGGCATCGTGACCACGAGCTTGTAGCCCTTGAGCAGACAGGCGATCGCCAGCCCGATCCCCGTGTTGCCCGAGGTGGGCTCGACGATGGTCATGCCCGGCTTCAAGCGCCCTTCGCGCTCGGCCCGCTCGATCATCGCCAGGCCGATGCGATCCTTGACGGAGCCCCCGGGGTTGAAGGACTCCAGCTTCGCCAGGATGCGCACGTTCGTGGGGTTGATCCGGGGGGAGAGCTCCACCATGGGGGTCTGTCCGATGAGCTCCAATACGTTGTTCGCGATGCGCATGGGTTCTCCCTTATCCTTATCCCTTAGACGGCTTCCAGGGCCTGCTCGAGGTCCTCTACGAGGTCGTCGGGGTGCTCGAGGCCCACCGACAGGCGAATCAACGAGTCGCGGATCCCGCGGCGCGCCCGCTCCTCCGGGGGGATGGAGGCGTGGGTCATCGTCGCCGGGTGGTTCGCCAGCGACTCCACCCCGCCCAAGCTCTCCGCCAGCGTGAAGACCCTCAACTTCTGGAGGAACGCCGTCGCCTCCGGAAGGCCCCCTCGGATCTCGAAGGAGACCATCCCGCCGAAGTCGTCCATCTGGCGTTTTGCGACCTCATGGCCGGGGTGCGTCTCCAGCCCGGGGTAGTAGACCCGCTCCACGGCGGGGTGCTCCTCCAAGAATTGAGCCACCCGGCGGGCGTTCGCGCAGTGGGTCCGCATTCGGACGGCCAGCGTCTTGATCCCCCGGTGCACCAGGAAGCAGTCGAAGGGCGAGGGGACCGCGCCCACGGATTTTTGGATGAACTTGAGCCGCTCGTGCAGCTCGGGGTCGTTCGTCATCACCGCCCCGCCGATGAGGTCGCTGTGTCCCCCCAGGTACTTCGTCGAGCTGTGGAGCACCAGATCGGCCCCCAGCTCGAGGGGCCGTTGGAGATAGGGGGACGCGAAGGTGTTGTCCACGGCCAGGAGCGCGTCCCCCTTGAGCTCCGCGATGCCCCGAAGGTCGGTGATCTTCATCCGGGGGTTCGTCGGGGTCTCGATCCAGAGGAGCTTCGTGTCGGTGGGGTCTCGCAGATGAGAGCGGACGGCCTCGAGGTCGCTCGTGTCGACGTAGCAAAACTCGAGCCCGTACTTGCGGTAGACCTGCTCGAAGAGGCGATACGTCCCGCCGTAGGTGTCGTCGCCGGAGAGGACGCGATCGCCGGGCTCCAAGAGGGTGAGGATGGCGGCGGTGGCGGCTACTCCCGAGGCGAACGTCACGCAATATTGAGCGTTCTCCAAGTCGGCCAGCGCGCGCTCGAGGCGCTGGCGGGTGGGGTTGTCCGCCCGGCTGTAGTCGTAGCCCTTGTGGACGCCCGGGGCCTCCTGGGCGTAGGTGGAGGTGGCGTAGATGGGGGGGATGACCGCGCCCGTTTGGGGATCGGGCTCGCTGCCCGTGTGGATCGCCCGCGTCTCAAAGCGAAAGCTCATTCCCCTTTGGATTCGCTTTGCTGCTGCGCCTCCATGAACTTCTTGTACTTGCGCTGGAAGAGCTCCACGCGCCCGGCGGTGTCGACGAACTTCTCCTCGCCGGTGAAGAAGGGGTGGCACTTGGAGCAGATGTCCACGTGAAGGACTTGTTCTTCCGCCGCCGAGAGCGTCTCCAGCTCGGCGCCGCAGCTGCACTTGATGATCACCGTGTGCATCTCGGGGTGGATGCCCGCTTTCATCTCGATCACCTCACGAACTCGCTACGAAAGGCTCCGCCGGTCCCGACGGCCCGCAGGCCCCGTTGGAGCACCGGCTTGCGGAGCGCGGACTGCGGGAAGAATTACCGCTTGCTGAACTGCTCGGCGCGACGGGCCTTGTGGAGGCCGTACTTCTTGCGCTCGACCATCCGCGGGTCGCGGGTGAGCAGCCCCTCGTCTTTCAGGATCTTGCGGAACTCGGGGTTGACGCCTAACAGCGCGCGGGCGATCCCCAGCCGCAGGGCCTCGAGTTGCCCCGTGGGGCCGCCGCCGCGGATCGTCGCCTTGACGTCGTACTTCCCCAGGGTGCCTGTGATCTCGAAGGGCCGGAGCGCCACCTGCTGAAACAGGTCGCGGGCGCAGTGGTCGTGGCGGAAGTACTCCTCGGCGGGCTTTCCGTTGACGATCACCTGGCCGGAGCCCGGCTTCAAGTAGACCCGGGCCACGGACTCCTTGCGGCGACCGATGGCGTGGATGTAGCCGCCGGGGACCTCCTTGGGCATCCGCTGCGCGACCTGCTGCTGGGGCTGCTCCGGTTGCGTCTCCGTCGTTGCCGTAAGCGTCTCCATTGCCGTTTCGGCCATCTCCATAGCACCTCCAGGGAAATCCGGCGCGTCTCTTCCATTCCATGCGGTGGCGAGACTATACTCAAATTACGCGGCGTTTTCAAGGTAAGCCCGTTGCTCGGGGGTGAGGGCGTCGAGGCGAATGCCCCGGGCCTCGAGGGCCATCCGCGCCACCTCACGGTCGATCTCCTCGGGCACGGGGTAGACGCCGGGGGAGAGCTCCTCGTGGTGCTTGACCACGTACTCCAGGGTGAGGGCCTGGAGCGCAAAGGAGAGGTCCATGATCTCGACGGGGTGGCCGTCCCCCGAGGCGAGATTGACCAGACGACCCTCGGCGAGCAGGTAGAGCCTGCGCCCGTCGGGCAGCTCGAACTCCTCCACGTGGGGTCGGATCTCCCCGTGGGACTTCGCAAGGGCGTAGAGATCGGGCTTGGAGATCTCGACGTCGAAGTGGCCCGCGTTGGCGAGGAGGGCCCCGTCCTTCATGCGCTCGAAGTGCTCCTTGCGGATCACGTCCCGGCAGCCCGTGGCCGTCACGAAGATGTCGCCTTGGGAAGCGGCCTCCTCCATGGGGAGGACCCGGAACCCGTCCATGACGGCCTCGATCGCCCGGACGGGGTCGATCTCCGTGATGACGACGTCGGCCCCCAGGCCGCGGGCCCGCATCGCGATCCCCCGTCCGCACCAGCCGTAGCCCGCCACCACCACGGTGCGCCCGGCGACGCTGAGGTTCGTGGTGCGCATGATCCCATCCCAGACGGACTGGCCCGTCCCGTAGCGGTTGTCGAACAGAAACTTCATGCGCGCGTCGTTTACGGCGAACATGGGGAACTTCAGCTCACCGCGTTGGGACAGCGCTCGAAGCCTTCGCACCCCGGTGGTCGTCTCCTCCGTGCCGCCCCAGATCCCCTCCGCTAGAGCCGAGAGCTTCCCGTGGAGGAGCTTTACCAGATCGCCGCCGTCGTCCAAGATCACGTGGGGGCGCGTCTCCAGGACCCGGGTCAGGTGGCGCTCGTACTCCTCGGGGGAAGCGTCGTGGCAGGCGAAGACGGCGATCTCCCCGGAGGCGGCGAGCGCGGCGGCCACGTCGTCCTGGGTGGAGAGGGGGTTGCAGCCGGTTACGGCCACTTCGGCGCCTCCCGCTTGGAGCACGCGGGCCAGATACGCCGTCTTGGCCTCCAGGTGGATGCTGAGCCCCAGGCGCACGCCCCGGAAGGGCTTCTCGCGCTCGAAGCGCTCCCTAATGGCGTTGAGGAGCTTCATGAAGCGCTGGGCCCATCGGATCTTGCGCTCGCCTGGAGGGGCCAACTCAGGACGGCGGATCTCGGAGGGCACGGGCTGCGAGGTGCTCATGGGATGGTGCCGAGGGGCGGACTCGAACCGCCGACACCGGGATTTTCAGTCCCGTGCTCTACCAACTGAGCTACCTCGGCCTGTGCGGTCCCTTGTGCACTGCCTCAAGAGGACGATCCTCCCTCGGCACGACACCCCAGCGGACACGGTTGGCGGGGATGACGGGATTTGAACCCGCGATCTCTGCCTTGACAGGGCAGCGTGTTAGGCCGCTACACTACACCCCCGCGAGTGAACGCATTCTACCATTCGTCGCGCGTGTCTTCAACCGGGTGGGCGAACCAGGATTTGAACCTGGGACCTCCCGCGTGTGAGGCGGGCGCTCTGCCGCTGAGCTATTCGCCCTTCGCCTACAAGCTTATCGCACGCTGTGCTGTACGTCAACCTCCGCGCTAGACGAGCGACTCCGTCCGCTCCCCGAAGTAGACAGGCGTCCCTGTCGGGCCTAAGCCCGTCATGTATTGGGTGAGCGTCGCCCGACGGTACTCCCCCACGAGCACTTCTAGGCGCCCGATGTCCAGCTCTCGCATCTTGGGGCCTTTCTGTAGATACTCCACGGACAGGCGCAACATTTCGTAGCGTTCGCTGCGCAGCACCCGGATCATCTTGTCTTCGTGCTCCTCCAAAAAGTGCTGCAGCCGGTCGAAGTCGATCTGAACGCTGCGGAACCCGAAGTCGATCCGCTTCCACAACGAGGACATCTCCGGCTCGTTGAGCGAGGGATGGGGGTACTGATGGATGATGTTCTGGGAGATCGCCGCGTCATCGGGGTCGGCACAGTCTTGTCCCAACTCGATGCCCGCAGTCCGGAAGCTCTCTACGAAACGATCCCAGTCCCGCAGGCGGATTGTCTGGCGATTGCCCGAAGCGTCCCGTCGTTCCCAGGGAAACCCCTCCATTCCAAAGGCCCACTCGTACAAGTAGGCTTCGTAAGGTTCCTTCCCCTCTTCGTGCCCTCGGCTTACCGACCCCAAGGGCCGGGGGACGTGGGAGAAGACATACACCCCCTTGCGGAAGAAGTAGTCATCCAGCTTCTTGACGATCGCGTGGCGCAAGAACATGCGGTGTCCGGCTTTGCGCGTGGGGTGGTACTCCACGCGCAGCGCCGAGACCACCCCCTCGCTGGTGATGATCGTACCTCCAATGCCGGGGAAGAGGGTGCGCAGCTCCACGCGCACGTGGGCCTCGCTCCCCGACCCTCCCTCGCTGATGAACTCGATCACGCCGCTTTCCATCGTTCCCCGATTCCGGCCTTCTCTAGCCTCGTCCCCGCCTCGGCGCGCGCCGGGACCCTCGTTTCTGGGCCTTGGGGTTCGCCTTCCCTTGGCTCACGTTCCCTTTGCTCGTACCTCTGCGCTGGCTGCTGTTTTTACGCTCGGGCTGAGTCTTTGTCCCCTCTTTCTCCTGCCGTCGGTTCCGTCCCGAAGCCCTCCCTTGTGCCGAGACCTGGGCGGAGGAAGTGGAGGGGGAAGGAGGGACGATCTCGGGATGCCCTTCGCCCGCATCCGGCTCCGTTGTGGCCTCCACCGAGGTCGGGAACGTGGACATCTCGGCCTCTAGGGCGGGCACCTCGGCTCCCTTCTCCGCGGTCCGTTCTTCCCCGAGCATCTCCATGAGGCTCTCGCCCTCGCGCTTGCGGGTGATCTCCACCAGCCCCAGCTCCGTCATGTCGATGAAGTCCGCCGGTACACGGTCTTTTTTCAGTTCCTCCCGGAGGGTACGGATCACCTTGCGCACGTTCTCTCGGCGTCGCATGTCGATGAAGTCCACCACGATGATCCCGCTGATCTTGCGCAAGCGCAGCTGGCGGGGGATCTCCACCGCGGCCTCCAGGTTTGTATGCAGGATTGCCTGCTCTTGCGAGCGGTGGCGGGTGTCGCTCCCGGTGTTGACGTCGATGGCCGTAAGGGCTTCCGTCTCCGCGATCACCAGCGACCCCCCGCTGGGCAGCGGCACCTTCGGTTGGAGGCTCTCGCGCAGCTGGGCCTCTACCCCCCTTGCCTCCAGGAGAGGCCGTTCTTCCTCATAGAGCTCGATCCGATCTCGGTATTCCTCTAAGTGCAGGTAGTGTAGGAAATCGAGGACCTCCTCGTAGGCAGAGGGATCGTCTACTACGACGCGCTCGACTTCGGGGGCAAGACGGTCGCGGAGGACGCGCGGGATGAGCCCCGGCTCCCGGTAGAGGAGGGCCGGAGCGGAGACGCGCGCCGCCTCCTCCTCGATCCCCTTCCAGGTGCCCAGCAGGTACTTGAAGTCCCGCTCTAGATCGTCCTCGTCGGCGTAGGCCGCGGCGGTGCGCGCGATCAGGCCCTCGTCCTCGCGCTTGAGCTCGCGGGCGATCCTCTTGAGGCGGCGCTCCTCCTTGGGGTCCTCGATGCGGCGGGAGATCCCCAGCCGCCCGTCCTTGGGCAAGAAGACCCAGTACCGCCCCGCCAGGCTGATGCGCGTGGTCCCTTGCGGGTTCTTCTCCCCGATCCCCTCGCGCTTGACTTGGACGATCAGCTCCTGGCCTCCGCGGAGGACCTTCCCGATGGGGATCGGCTCCCCCCGGCGGTAGCCGCGGGCCCGAAGGATGGACTCGTTCAGCTCCTTGGCGGCCAAAAAGAGGTTCTCCCCCTCGCCCACGTCGACGAAGGCCGCGCTGATCCCGCTTAAGACGTCCTTGACGACGCCCTTGTAGACGTTTCCCACCAGGCGCTGACGCTTCGGGTCCTCGTAGTAGATCTCCGTAAGCCGTCCGTCTTCCAAGAGGGCGACCCTCTTGATGGGCCTTCGCGCCTCGATCAAGATCTCCACCGTTGGGCCCTTGGGGGCCTTCCCTGAAGACCCGGATCCGGATTTGGATTTCCTCGGAATAATCTCACTCCTCTCCTCTCGCCCTCCGGGAGGGCGCGCAGAAGGTCTTGAATCTCTTTGTGGATCCGCGGATGGCGGACCTCCGGGGCCAGCTCCGCCAGCGGCACGAGCACGAACGCCCGCTCGTGCAAGCGCGGATGGGGGACCTGAAGGCCGTCCTCGCAGACCACTCGGTCCCCGTACAGCAGCAGATCGAGATCGATCTCCCGCGGCCCCCAGCGCCCCCGCCGGCGGCGGCCCAGCGCCCTCTCGATCCCTTGGAGCTTCCGCAGGAGTTCCCGGGGCGGGAGCTCTGTACAAACCTCGACCACGGTGTTGAGAAATCGCGGCTGCTCCTCATGCCCCCAGGGCTCCGTCTCGTAGATCCGAGCGCAGGCTGCCAGCTCCATCCGGGGATCGGCCCTCAAGGCTTCTATAGCCCGCTCGATCTGCCGCAGGCGATCCCCCACGTTGCTCCCCAGCCCCAGGAAGACCCGCTCGCGGTTACCCAACCTCCATCCCCTCGTCCTTCCGGGTCACCGCGACCTCGGCGGCGACCCAGCGGAGCGCCGCCCGAGCGGAGGGCAGTCGCTTGCGCACCCGCACGCGCGCCCGCTCTACTTGGGGGAACCTCGCCAAAAGCCCCTCGGCCAGCGCGCGGGCCCAGCTCTCTAAGAGCCGGAACCGATGAGAGCCGCTCAGCTCGCAGATCGCCTCGATCACGTCCGTGTAGTCCACGGTCCTCTCCAGCTCGTCCTCCTCGGGGGCGGGCACGTCCAGAACCGCGTCCACGAGGAACCACCGGCCCCGCTCCCGCTCGTAGGCGTGGACGCCGTGGTGGGCGAAGACCTGCAAGCCCCGGATCTCGATCCTCGTCTGGACTCTCGTCTGCCGGCTTGCGTTGGGGTTCAACGCCCGGCTCCTTCTCTTACCCTCATGCTCTCACGCCGCTGCCCGTTCCCCCGGGGAGCAGTCGCCGGAGGGGCCCGAAGCTCAGCACCGTTCCGTCGTCCCCCAGGGGATAGACCCGGCAGCCCTCCAGCACCCCTTCGGCGAGCAGCGGCGAGAGGGGCTCCTCCCGCAGCAGATCGCTCCCTAGGGTCCAGGGGTTGAGCGCCGGCTGCACGACGAGCGTCCGCCCCCGATACCTTCCCACGAGGAAGCACTTGAAGGTCTCCACCCGGCCCGTGACGGGATCGCGCAGCCCCACCGCCGGGTGCTCGTGCCCGATCACGATCGCTTCCACCCCCTCGGGGACGGCCTCGGGCGCTCGATCCCCGTGTATGAACCACAGACCGTCGACCCCGTATTCCTTGCGGACGAGGACGCCCTCTCGGCGCTCCGCCAGCGCCGCGAGGCTCCCCTCGTCGTGGTTGCCCTCGACCAGCACGACCTCCGACGCGACTGCCTGAAGGCAATCGAGGAACTCTTGGGCCTCTCGCCAGGCCTGCCGCGTCCAGGGGCCGAACCGGTGACGGAGATCCCCGTTGACGACCACCCGTTCCAGTCTCGCGCGCCCGTCCAGTGTCCGGACGATGCCCTCCAGGCGCTCGAGGACCGCGCGCAGGTGGCCGCGGGGCACGAGCGTCCCCTCGTCGTGAAGCGTCTCCTCCCAGCCCAAGTGCACGTCGGCCAGGGCGAGGGTCCGCGCCGAGGGGACGTACAGGCCCTCCCGGATAAATCGCACCTCGGGCAGCCGAGTCGGTCTCAACGAGAATCCCCCTTGTCGCCGTTCCTCACAGCGACCCCCTCTCAGGGCGTCGCGCTTCGGGGAGATTATACCGACTTGCATTCCCCCACGGCGACATGTCAATATGGTCGCTCGAAAGGGGCAGGTATGCGGGCGCTGGTCACAGGAGCCACGGGGCTGGTGGGGAGCCATCTGGTGAGGGCGCTGCGGGAGCGGGGGGACGCGGTGCGGGCGCTCGTCCGCGACCCCGAGCGGGCCCGCTCCCTCCTCTCGGAGGGCGGGGAGATCGAGCTTGTGAAGGGGGATCTGCTCGACCCCGTCTCGCTCGAGCGCGCCGCCCGGGGCGTGGAGGTGGTGTATCATTGCGCGGCTCGGGTGGCTCTCCCGTATCAGGGGGATCGTCTTACGATCTTCCGGACCAACGTGGAGGGGACCCGCAACACCCTGCGAGCCGCCGAGGAGGCGGGCGTACAACGCTTCGTCTTCGTGAGCTCCGTGGCCGTCTACGGCGACCCCAAAGACCCCTTGGTCAGGGAGGACCACCCCAAGAACCCCAAGGGTCCGTACGCGGAATCCAAGGTGCTGGCGGAGGAGCTGGTGGAGATGGCCGGAGAGCGGGGCTTGGCGACGGTGATCCTGCGCCCCTGCGTGATCTACGGCCCCGGCGACCGCAACTTCCTCCCCCAGATCGCCGAGACCCTGACCCGATACCCCTTCCCCTTGGTGCAAGGGGGGCAACAGCCCCTGGACATGGTCCACGCCCGGGACGTGGCCCAAGCGCTGGTGCTCGCGGGCACCCACCCGCGGGCCGTCGGACGGACCTACAACGTCACGGACGGGGAGACCCACAGCCTGCGGGAGCTGGTCGAAGTGTTCTGCGAGTGCTTGGGGGTCCGCCCTCGGCTCCTTTCGCTGCCCTACCCCCTGGCTTGGATCCTGGCGGCGCTGGCCGCGGGCATCAGCCGGATGGTGCAGCCGGACAAGGACCCCTTGATCAGCCCTGCGGGCGTGCGGGCCATGGCCCGACCCCACCACTACGACATCACCCGCATCCGGGAGGAGCTGGGATACTCTCCTCAGGTGTCATTGGAAGCCGGCCTGCGAGAGGCCGTGGCCTGGTACTTCTCGGAGCGAGACCTCTCGGGCCCCGCTGCCCTCGACCTCGCATCCGAGCCGACGGCGCCGAGGACGGATATACCGCAGGTCCCACCATCTGCAGACTCCAGCGAGGGAGGAAAGGGATGAGCGACGAAGGCCGCACGACATCCCATCGCAGAACCGCGGATCTGTTCGCGAAGTGTGAGGCGTTTGTGGCCGCGCGCGAGGCAAAGGCCCTCGGGTATTACCCCTACTTCAAGCCCGTCTCCACCGCGGAGGACACCGAGGTGATCATCGAGGGCCACAAGGTCCTCATGTTGGGCTCGAACAACTACCTAGGGCTTACCACCCACCCCAAGGTGGTGAAGGCCGCGGTGGAGGCCGTCAAGAAGTACGGCACCTCCAGCTGCGGCTCCCGGTTCTTGAACGGGACGCTCGACCTCCACCGCAAGCTGGAGGAGCGCCTGGCCGAGTTCTTGAAGCGCGAGGCGGCTCTCGTGTTTTCCACCGGCTTTCAGACGAACCTCGGGGCGATCTCGGCGCTCGTGGGCAAGGGCGACGTGGTCATCTCCGACAAGTGGAACCACGCGAGCATCGTGGACGGGGCGCGCCTCTCTTATGGAGAGTTCCGCCGCTTCCGCCACAACGACATGGACGATCTAGAGCGGGTGCTGCAGGGCTGCTCCGAGGAGGCCGGAAAACTCATCGTGGTGGACGGGCTCTTCTCCATGGAGGGGGACCTCTCGCCCCTGGACGAGATCACGAAGCGGGCGAAGCGCTACGGCGCGCGGGTGATGGTGGACGACGCCCACGGCCTGGGGGTGATGGGCGAGCACGGGCGCGGGACCGCCGAGCACTTCGGCGTGGAGGATCAGATCGACCTGGTCATGGGCACCTTCAGCAAGTCGTTCGCCTCCCTGGGCGGGGTCATCGCGGGCGACGCGTACGTCATCGAGTACATCCAACACCACGCCCGCTCGATGATCTTCAGCGCCTCGATGCCCCCGGCGGCGGTGGCCGCCGTCTTGGCCGCCCTCGAGATCATCGAGAACGAGCCCGAACGGCGAAAGCAGCTGTGGAAGAACGCCCGCAAGATGCTTCAGGGGCTCAAGCAGTTGGGGTTCGACACGGGCTGCTCCCAGACGCCGGTGATCCCCATCGTGGTGGGGGACATGTTCAAAGCCCTGGAGATGTGGAAGCGGCTCTTCGAGGAGGGGGTCTACGTGAACGTGGTCCTCCCGCCCGCGGTGCCCCCCGATCGGGCGCTCTTGCGCACGAGCTATATGGCCACCCACACCGAGAAGCAGCTCGACTTCGCCCTCGACGTCTTCGAGCGGGTCGGGCGGGAGTGCGGGCTCATCCCCTGAGTTCACCCGATCCGAACGAACGAGAGCGAAAAGGGAGCGGGCAGTCGTGATCCGGGTGACGAACCTGCACAAGCGCTTCGGGGACTTCGTGGCCGTGGAGGACGTGAGCTTCGAGGTCCGGCCCGGGGAGATCTTCGGGCTCCTGGGCCCCAACGGCGCGGGGAAGACGACCACCCTGCGGATGATCGCCACCCTCTTAAAGCCGACCCGCGGCGCGATCACCGTAGCGGGGTTCGACGCCCTTGAGGAGCCCGAACAAGTCCGAAGGCACCTGGGGGTGCTCAGCGAGCACACCGGCCTCTACGATCGCCTCACCGCCGAGGAGAACGTCCGCTATTTCGCGCGGTTGCGGGACCTGCCCGACGACGAGATCGAGAAGCGCATGGCGGAGATCTTCCCCCGGCTGGGGATCGACGAGTACGCCCACAAGCGCGCCGGGACCCTCTCCAAGGGGATGAAGCAGAAGGTGGCCTTGGCGATCGCCCTGCTGCACGACCCGCCGGTGCTGCTCTTCGACGAGCCCACCTCGGGCTTGGACGTGATGTCCGCCCGGAGCGTGCGGGCCTTTCTGGAGGGCCTTCGCGGCACGGACAAGACCGTGCTGCTCTCCACCCACCTCATGCCGGAGGCCGAACGACTGTGTGACCGCATCGGGATCATCCACGAGGGCCGCGTCGTCGCCCTCGGGACCGTGGACGAACTCAAGCAGCTCAGCGGGAAGCAGGAGCTGGAAGACGTCTTCGTCGCGCTCGTCGAGGGAGGGGGGGAGCTCTGATGCGCCGGAGCTGGCGGCACGTCGCGCTCGTGTGGCAGAAGGAGCTGTTGGACACGATCCGCGACCGGCGGACGCTCACGCTCATGATCGTGGTGCCCTTGGTGCTTACGCCCGTTCTCGTGCTCGGCCCCAACGTCCTTCGCCAATCCCAGGAGGAGAAGCAGCTCCAGCAGCTTCAGACCGTGGCCGTGGTCAACGGGCAGGAGGCCCCCGAGCTGCTTGCGCTCCTGCGGGAGAGCGGGCTCTTGCGGATCCGAAGCGTCCCCGACTCCGATGCGAAGCGCGCTCGGGAGGAGCTGGAGGAGGGGGAGATCGACGCCGTCGTCGAGGTCCCCGAGGGGTTCGCCGAGCGCATCGCCCGGGAGGCGGAGCCCCCCGAGGTGGTGATCCGGTTCGACGTCTCCCGCTCGCAGTCCCGCACCGCCCGCGAGAAGCTCGCCCAGCTGCTCCGCGCGTACCGGGAGCGGGTCGTGGCCGAGCGGTTGAAGCAGCGGGGGCTCTCCCCTCAACTGCTTCAACCCTTTACCACCCGCTCCGAGGTCGTCCAGGCGGAGGAGCGCGTGAGCGGATTCCTGCTCAGCATGTTGTTGCCCCTGTTCCTGGTGCTCTGGGCCGCGGTGGGCGGCTCGCAGACGGCCATCGACGTCACCGCCGGGGAGAAGGAGCGCGGGACCCTGGAGTCCCTGCTGGTCGCCCCGCCGAAGCGCTCCCGTCTCGTCGTCGGGAAATTCCTCACGATCACGACCGTCACCCTGGGGGCCACGACCCTGTCGCTCTTGGGGTTCGCCCTCTCGCTCACGCTGGGCCGAGGGCTCTTCCCGGAGAGCTCGATCTTCTCGCAGTTCGGCTTCGCGATCCGACCCCAAGTGCTGCTCCTCCTCTTCGGGGTCACGGCCCTGCTGGCCGCGCTCATGAGCGCGCTCACCTTCACCCTGTACCTGTGGACCCGCAACTTCAAGGAGGCCCAGACCTACGCCTCCTACCTCTCGTTCGCCGTGATGTTCCCCGCCTTTCTCGTCTCGTTCACAGACCCGCCCACCACGCTCCCCGCGATGCTGCTCCCCGTCTACAACGTCGCCGTGGTCATCAAGGAGCTGCTCCTGGGCGACATTCGGTGGGACCACATCGGGGCGACGCTGCTCAGCTCGGGGGCGTATCTGGCGCTCAGCCTCGCGTTGGCCGTCAAGGTCTTCCAGGACGAGCGCGTGCTCTTCCGGCAATAGCGTCCGCCGGAGGGGAGGTCGCAATGGGCGCGCAGCCTACGCCCAAGGAAGAGGAAGAGGTACGGGAGAAACGGTCCTGGATCGCGCTCAACCTCCTGCCCGAGTTGGGCCCCAAGCGCGTCCAAGCGCTCCTCCGCCGCTTTGCATCTCCTCAGGAGATCTTGGAGGCGACGCCGGAGCGCATCCGGGAGATCCCGGAGCTGGCGCGCTTCGCCGACCCGTGGCCGCGGCTCTGCGAGAAGGCCCTCGCGGAGGCGGGTGCCGAGCTTGCGCGCCTGGACCGATACGGCCTCGAGGCGGTCACGCTGGCCGATCCCGGCTACCCGAGGCCCCTGCGGACGCTGGAGGATCCGCCCCCGGTGCTCTACGTGCGGGGAGGGTACGAGCCGCGGGACGAGCTGGCGATCGCGATCGTGGGCACCCGGAGGCCCTCCTCGTATGGGCGGCGGGTGGCGGAGCGCTTGGCCCGCGAGCTGGGGGCGATGGGGTTTACGATCGTAAGCGGCCTCGCGAGGGGGATCGACACCGCGGCCCACCGCGGGGCCCTGAAGGCGGGGGCGCGCACGCTCGCCGTCTTAGGGGGAGGGTTCGCCCACTTCTACCCGCAAGAGAACCGCCGCTTGGGGGACGAGATCGCGGAGTCGGGGGCGGTGCTCACCGAGTTCCCCATCGGGCAACCCCCCGAACGGTGGACCTTCCCCCGGAGAAACCGCATCATCAGCGGACTCTCCCGCGGGACGATCATCGTGGAGGCTCCCGAGCGCAGCGGAGCTCTCATCACCGCACGTTTGGCGTTGGAGCAGGGGCGGGAGGTGTTCGCCGTCCCCGGCCCGATCACCCACGAGACGAGCGCCGGTGTGCACCGACTGATCCAGCAAGGGGCCAAGCTCATCACGAACGTGGACGACGTGCTCGAGGAGTTCGCGGACCTTAAGCGCACCTTGAGCGCACGCAAGGAGGCTGCGGCTCCCCCGACGCCCGAGCGCCCGAAGCCGGAGCTCTCTCCCCTGGAGCAGAAAGTCCTGAACGTCCTGGAGTTCGACCCCCTCCACTTCAACGACGTGGTGGAACGCACCGCTCTTTCGCCCTCGGAGGTCTCGTTGGCGCTGCTGCAGCTCGTGATGAAGGGGCTCATCGAGGAGCTGGAGGGGAAGCGGTACGCTAAACTCCCTTGAAGGTCCTCCGGTCCCCCTCCCGGGGGGCTTGACAACTCCCCCCCCCGTGGTATAATCCGCTAACCTCTTCTAAGGGTGTGGAGTGTGAGCTCAAGGGTTCTCCACAGAAAAGCAGGAAAAGGGGGTCTTCTCATGAAGCGCATCCACCTCTGGGGCTTGGCCGGAACCCTCCTCGTGCTGATGGTCGTGTTGGCCGGGTGTTCGCTCCTCTTCCCCTCTCCTCAAGAGGAGGAGGTCGCCTCGGAGGTGGAGATCGTTTCAGGGGATCCGTGGCTGCTGGCGGCCCAGGGGGAGG
>Ga0256839_1001507_pt1 | contig 28143 bp, 27 predicted proteins | sample 354166metaG_FD_185968 | JGI IMG/M metagenome (GOLD analysis project Ga0256839, IMG submission 185968) | Hydrothermal vent microbial communities from Mid Atlantic Ridge, Atlantic Ocean - 354-166 | ecosystem: Environmental > Aquatic > Marine > Hydrothermal vents | place: Atlantic Ocean: Mid... | reverse complement strand
GACTTCAGAAGGCTCTTTGCATCCGCCAGAAAATAAACCTTAATGTTGCATAAACGGGCGGGAGAGTCTGCCGTAAAACCTTTATAAAGCGATGGGATTTTGTAAATATGTCTATGTTGCAGGAAATAACGGAGAGTGAAGTTCCAAAAGACGTTGTATGCCGTGCGGAATACTCTCCAAGGTATCGCAGATAAAGCTTTTCCGGCAGCCTCTCCCGCCCCGCCGGCAATGTTTTAATGCCACTGTAAGATAAAATTATCGATACGGAGGCGATTATGACGGAATTCAAGAAATCAAGATGGGCAAATGCTGAGTTTACACAGGAATACAGGGATAATGCGGACATTTATATTGTTGAGCGGAGGAGATTGCTGGAGATTATGAAATCGTTCTATAGACATTTCGTGATGGACAGCGGGCATAAAAGCGCTCTGGACCTTGGCTGTGGAGATGGAATTATCACTCATGAGCTGCTGACGGTTGATGCATCAATATCAGCAACCCTGATTGATGGCTCCGGGGATATGTTGAATAATGCAAAAGAGCGCCTGAGAGGCTTTAAAGATATTCATTTTATCAAGGCAAGCTTTCAGGAGATACTGGAGAAAGACATCCTGCACGGAAATTTTGATTTCGCAGTTTCCTCGCTGGCGATTCATCACCTGACAATGAACGGGAAGAGAGAACTCTTTGAAAAAATATATTCACATCTGCAGCCCGGTGGTTATTTCATGAATATCGACGTCATCTTAGCGCCGACGGATACCCTCGAACAATGGTATATGAAGCTGTGGCGGGAATGGATGGATGAAAGAAAAACTGCTCTCGGAATTGAAAGAAATGTCTTCAGCGATATTGTAAGACGGTACAAAGAATATGATGAAAACAAACCCGATACACTCGGCGACCAGTTGAGAGCTTTAAAAGATACCGGCTTTGAAGACGTTGACTGTTTTTATAAATATGGAATATTCGCTGTTTACGGGGGCAGAAAACAGGAGGAGAGAAATGCATGAAAAAGCGTCTCTTGTCAAGGAGTGAACCCCTTGTTCTTCCTTCTTTTAAAGCAAGAACCTCCAGCTAAAAGTAATCCACCAGCAACAAAGAGAATAGAGCTTATTGGCTCAGGAACCACAGCAAGAAATTTGATTTCGGAATCTGAAAGGACTCGATTATGGATATAAACTTCATCCATAAAAAAAGACTTTTGCAAAGGCCTCGTCAGTATGTCATTTTTATATCAACCACAATTTTCAGGAAAAACTTAAACCCTGCTGCTTTCTTTATGATTTCACTCCTGCAACGACATGCTGAGAGAACAAATCTTCAGAAGCCATAATCTGAACCTTACAGCGGCATAAAAACGCCGCTCCGCGGTTCCTCACCGGTCTTTTCATCTCTCTGCCGCCCTTTTCTCGTCTTTTACAGGACTCTTTACAGAATCCGGCCTCGCCGTTTGCCCTGTACGGGGTTTCCCCAGGCTCTCTCTGCCCGGTTTTTTCCCAGAACAGCTCTATTATTTCCATGCAGAATCAGGATGCGGGCGTCAATAACCTGACGTTAATGTATTTTTTTTAAGCACTTCCTTCACCCCGCCGGTAAGACAGAAAAGGATATCGGGGCCTGTACCTGTTTTTTAAAATCAAACAGTTATGCGCTGTGCCTTGGTTAAATGCAGACACGGCTGAAGATTTGGCAAAGGATTTGCATGGTTGGATACCAATGAATATACGGAAAAGCAATTATGATTTTGGAGAGGGGCGAAGATGGAATCGATATTTTCATTAGCGGCTGTTACCGGGAATGAACCCAAAATTGACGAAAAATATGTACACAAGGCGGAAAAAGAAAATGTGGTCATAAGCAATATCCGCAGGGTCGATGACAGCGGAAACGATGTATTCGAATGCAATCTGGTTTTCGACCATACTCTGCCTTTTTTCTTTGAACATTATATAGACCACGTGCCCGGCCTCCTCCTCATTGAGGCCGCCAGACAGATGAAGACGGCGGTCAGCCATATTTACTACGGTATAGGATTTGATCATTCCTTCATACTTTGTTCGAACGCTGCCGTTTTCAAGGACTTTGTCGAGTTGGACAGTCCCGTCACACTGCGGCTGGTCATGGATGAGTCCGGGCCCGGCACGGATAAAACAAGCCGCAAGATATTCCACTGCAAGGTCTTTGCAATACAGGACAACATCATCAAGGGCGAGTTCGAAAGCAGGTGGAGATGTGTCCACAAGAGGGTTATGAACAAGATGCGGTCAAAGAGAATGAGCCTTGTGTAACATCGGGCAATAGGGCGGGCGGAGTGAAAAAAAGCGAATTCAGGATTCTCGTTGCCGAAGACGACGAAATGGTCAGGGATGTCATTGTCAGGTTTCTCTCCGAGGAAAAATACCCCGTTGTCGTTGCGGATAACGGACTGGCGGCCATAAGGCTACTCAGGCTGGAGGACATAAAACTTGTCCTTGCCGACCTGAGAATGCCCGGGGCCGACGGCATGGAGGTTTTAAGAACAGCGCTCCGCATTGACCCGGATATTGCGGTTGTCCTTCTCACTGCGTATGGAACCCTCGATACGGCACTTGAGGCCATGAAAGAGGGGGCATATGACTATATCGTCAAGCCCTTTGTAATGCAACAGTTGCTGCTGGTGGTGAGAAATGCATTCAGGATGGCAAATCTTGTCGAAGAAAACCGGCAGTTATCAGCCTACCTTAAGGAGACATACCGCGAGCTTGAAGCCGTTAAGGCCGAGGGAGGCTGCCGGAACGGTGTCCCCTCACGGGAGTCCATGGATAAGATCGAAAAATTAAGAGAGCTGAATATTATCGGCACTGAAGAGGCTGCGGTATCGAAGGACAAGATGATACCGGGAAGTGCGGATGAGAATATTAAAAAATACAGCTCCCTGATAAATGATTTAAAAAGCGGGGAATAAACCTTAATGTTGCATAAGCCGGCAGGGGAGTCCGGCGTAAAACCTCCGGACTCTCCCGCCCGCGGGCGATGTTTTTATGCCGCTGCAAGATAACATGCGGAGCCGCAAGACAGGGGGGTGGAACATGGAAGCTGAAAATGCCGACAATAGAAAAGCTGAGGAGAGGAGGAGCTATTTCAGGGTTGATGACGTGATATCGGTTGTGGTAAATCCTGTCGAGATTGATAAGGAAAGCAGGGAAAAGTTTCTGAAGTCTGCTACAAGTTCGACGGCGTTCTCATTAATGAGCCAGCAGCGCCCGCCCGTAATCGATACCGAGGAGATCGATCCGGATATCCCGAGCAATCAGAAACTGTATGATTTGATTGCAGAGATAAAGACAAAGCTCGATTTTATAATCAATCATTTCATGCTTGAAAAAGAAGGGCTGTTGTCGTCGGAGAAAAAGCTGGTCAACATCAGCGCCTCGGGGCTGAGGTTCAGCGTCGGACATCCCGTGAAAGCCGGGGATGTGCTGGAGATAAAACTGCTTTTGCCTACATATCCTCCGGTTGCGGTCTTTGCATACGGGGAAGTGAAAAGGGTGGAGGCGTTAAATGACGGCAAGTTTGAAGTCGCCGTGGAATACCTCAACATGGGAGAGCCCGTAAGAAACGAAATAATACAGTACACCCTGTCACGCCAGAGAGAGACGATAAGAAGGCTGAGAGAATCCGGGGCCAATGAATAAGACGGGCATCGCAGGCATATTGCTCGGTATGGCAGCGGTGCTCGGGGGTAATATTATCGAGGGTGGAAGGATAGGCTCTGTTGTACAGGGGTCAGCCGCACTGATAGTATTCGGGGGGACGTTCGGCGCCACGATTCTGAGTTTTTCCGCAAAAGACATAAAGCTCGCGGTGCAGATGCTGAGAGAGGTCTTTTTTGAAAACCGCCTGCTGCCTGAAAACGCCGCGCTTATAAAGGAGATCGTAAGCTATTCGGTCAAGGCGAGAAAGAGCGGCCTGTTATCCCTGGAGGATGAAATAAAGGGTATTCAATACGATTTTCTCAGGCGGGCGCTGAGCCTCGTGATTGATGGAATAGATTCAAGGGTTCTCCGGGATACCCTCGAGCAGGAAAACAGGACCTTTGAGGAAAAGGTGGAGAGGGCCGCGAAGGTATTCGAAGCAGCGGGAGGATTTGCACCCACGGTGGGTATAATCGGCGCGGTGCTGGGCCTTATCCACGTAATGGAGAACCTGAGTGATCCGACAAAGCTGGGTGCGGGCATTGCCGTGGCATTTGTCGCGACGATATACGGGGTGGCCTCGGCCAACCTGATATTTCTGCCGATTGCAAAAAGACTGACGAACAATATACGGCATGAAATGCTTGTCAGAGAGATGATAATAGACGGCATGCTCGGCATCCAGGCGGGCAGCCATCCTTTTTTTCTTGAGGAACACCTGAACTCGTATCTTCCCGGCAGGCGGTGAGAAACAAACTGATCTTAACCTTAATGTTGCACAAGCCGGCAGGGGAGTCCGCCGTAAAACCTTTATAAAGCGACGGGATATCGGAAACATGTCTTTATTGCAGGACGTAACGGAGAGTGAAATTCCAAAGGATGTCGATAAGCCGTGCGGAATACTTCCTGAAGGTATCGCAGATAAAGCTTTTCCGCCGGACTCCCCTGCCCGCGGGCGGCATTTTTATACCACTGTAAGGTTAACTTAAATGCTGCATAAACGGACATGGCGGAGCGGCGTGAAATCCTTATACGGCAGGGCGTGCCGCAGGATATAAAGGCCCGACATGAGAAAAAGGCGAAAAAGAGCGGAGGAAAAGGAAAACGTCGAGCGCTGGATGGTGTCCTACGCAGATTTTGTCACTCTGCTGTTTTGCTTCTTTACCGCGATGTATGCTATAAGTAATGTAGATACGAACAAGCTCGGCAAGTTCGTGGAGTCCATGAGAACGGCGTTCAATATCTCCGGTTCACGGGGCAATGCCTTTTCCGTCATAGAGGGTGTGCAGGTCTTCATGCCGACCGATGTGGAGCTGGAATCCAGCATAAAGGAAATGCTGGGAACTCTGATATCAAAATCAAAGGGCGGCATAGATGTCAGGCGGGACCAGAGGGGAGTTATAATATCCGTTGTGGACAAATTCTTCTTTGAGAGCGGTTCAGCGGACCTTAAAAAGAGCTCGAAGGAAGTGCTTGATAAAATAGCCGAGGTATTGAAACAATCTACCAATATGATACGGATAGAAGGCCATACCGATAATGTTCCGATTAATAACGACAGGTTTCCTTCCAACTGGGAGCTGTCCGCTGCCAGGGCGATAAATGTCGCAAAATATTTTATCCGCACGCACAATATTCAGCCGGAACGTCTGACGACCATCGGTTATTCCGAATACAGGCCTGTAGCGTCAAACGACACCCCTGAAGGAAGGGCGAAAAACAGGAGGGTCGACATTGTGCTGCTGAATGCGGCTGAAAGCGGAAAAGAGCCTCAATGAGAGAGCAATCCGGTATACCGAAAGCGCTTCTGATAAGTAAAGACCCTGCTGATATCAGCCTGCTTGAGGAAGCCTTTAAAGCATGCAGTCCGGCAACCGGGATAATAAGGGCCGGAGATGTAAAACAGGGAATTGAATCACTGCTTGGAGACAAAGTCGATATTATATTTATTGATTATGCCCTCTCCACGGTCAACATCGATTTCCTCATCGAACTGCAGAAGAGAAACATAATAACCCCGGTTGTTGTTCTTATTGAAAAGGGCAGTGAGATACAGGCCGCCGAGGCGATAAAGAAAGGGGCGTATGATTACATTATCAAGAATTCGGCGTATACTGATTCCCTCACCGGAATACTGGAGAGGATTCAGGGCATGTCATTGCTGAACACGGGAATGGAAGAAGAACAGCAGCAGCAGTCTCTTCTTTTCAAGCAGATATACAGAAGCCAGAAATGGTGGCAGCACATAATAGACGCGATAACCGATTATATCTTCGTTATAGACCAGAATTACAGGATATTGAGAACCAACAAGGCGTTTGCGGGACTTTTCGGAAAAGAGCCGGCGGACATAATAATGAGGCCATATTTTGAACTCTTCAATTTGACCTCGCCGCATGAATGGTGTGTTGCGCCGCATGACGAGAGCGGTTTCTCCACCCGCTCCGTGGAGAGGAAGATCAACGAAACGGTTTATCTCATAAGCTGTTTTCCGATATCTTACGACAGACATCAGGCTGCTGTCTATATTATGAAAGATATCACGGAAACCCGCCGGCTGAAGGACCAGGTTTACCACCTTGATAAACTCTCGTCACTCGGCATCCTGACGTCGGGAGTCGCCCATGAGATAAACAACCCTCTCACGGGCATCATCGGATATACCGAGATGCTTCTCATGAAGAACAAGGATGAGACGGCAAGAAAATATCTGAGCAATATCTATGAGTCTTCGCTCAGATGTAAAAGGATAGTGGAAAACATGCTTGCCTTCTCGAGGCAGAAACCGGCATACAAGAACCCCGAGAACATAAACGAAATTATCGACAGGACAATCGAACTGCACGAATACTGGCTTAAGTCGACCAACATAGAAATAGTAAGAAATTACGAAAAAGTGCCGTATATTCCGATGGATCAACAGCAGATGCAGCAGATAATCCTCAACCTCCTGATCAATGCCGAGCAGGCCATTTCCGAGACGGACCGCTGCGGAAGGATTGAATTCGCAACATCACTTGACAAAAGCTCAAACAGGATCGTTATAACGGTCTCGGACAACGGCAAGGGGATATCACGCGATATACTCCCCAAGATATTCGATCCCTTTTTCACCACGAAGCCTGTAAACAAGGGAACAGGGCTCGGGCTTTCAATCGCTCACGGCATTGTAGCCGAGCTCGGCGGCACGATAGAGGCCGACAGTGAACCCGGACGCGGCACTACGTTTGTTATCAGACTTCCCGTAACGGGCTGAGCCTTCAATCACGGTTCAGCACCGGGCTCCATTTGTCTTTTTTCAGCACAGGCTCCCAGGTATTATCCTTCATCACCGGTTTCCACCGTTCTTCTGTTGAAGAGCCGGTTTCGGCGCTCCGGTTTTTATCATCATTTCCGGTTGCGGCTGAAAGCTGTTTCATCTTTTTCACCGGAGGCGTATCCGTTTTCTCCCCTGCAGCGGCGGCGCTCCATCCGTTGCCTGTTGCGAAACCTTTTTTCAACACGGGGCGCCACTTATTCTTTATCACCGGGGCCCATGAATTGTTTTTCACCGGCACGCCCTGCTCTTTTCCCGTTACAGTATCCCGTCTTCCTTCAGCAGAGCCCCCCGTCTTTTCAGATGCGTCCTCGCTTACGGATGTTCGGCCCGGTATTGCCAATGCAGGCAGTTTCGCCTTTTTCCCGTTTTTTTCTTTTCCGGTGGGAATCTTGAGAATAATGCTTATCCGCCTGTTCCTTGGGTCCGCCGGGTTTTCCTCTATCAGAGGGTCCTTATCCGCATAACCCGCAACCCGCATAATCCGTTCCGGGTCAAGACCGTGGGCTTCCAGCTCTTTTCTTGCGGATGAGGCCCTCTCGGTCGACAGTTCCCAGTTGCTGTAGTCACTGCCGGAAAACGGCAACGCATCCGTGTGTCCTTCGATAATAATCCCGTTTGGAAGCTTGCTGATATTCCGGCCGATTACATTGAGAATCTCCTTCGCCTTGGGGGTCAGCCTGCTGCTGCCGAGTTCAAACATATCGCTGCCGTCCTTATCGATCATCTGTATCCTGATACCATCCTCTACGGTATCCACAAGAACCTGATCTTTCAAGTCTCCGAGGTTGTCCACCATAATCTGCCTTAAAGCCTTTTCCATGCCTTTCAGATACGCTGAACCGTCTGTTGTGTCCGCAGCGTCATCCGGGGGATTTTCATTATTTTTGTTTTTTTCGTTTGAAAGTTTTCTCTTGTCAGTGGGCGTGTCCATGAAAACCTTTTCACGGGTTTGTCCGCTCTCGCTGAACATCTCGCTCGACTTGCTCAGGAATGACGTGCCGCTCTGGGAGAATATGCTGAAATATTTGAAATAATAGGAAAGGCGGACTCTTTTCTCGGGCGAGGACATGTTCAGGAGCCACAGAAGCAGGAAGAAGGCCATCATGGCTGTTACAAAGTCGGCATATGCGACCTTCCACGAACCGCCGTGATGACCGCCCCCGCCGTGTTTTTTGATCTTTTTTACTATTATCGTCTTTTGATTGTTGCTCATTACCTCAGGGCCTCTTCAAGTTCATTGAAGCTCGGTTTGGCATCCGACGGGATCACCCTCCTCGCGAATTCCACGGCTATCTGCGGCGCTGCGCCGCCGACAAAAGACACGAGCGCGATCTTGATGACCTGGAAACTGATCATCCCTTCCTCAGCGGCATGCTCCATGTTTGTCGCCATCGGCCCTACAAATCCGTAGCACATCAGGATTCCGAGGAATGTCCCGACAAGCGCGGCGGCAATGCTCGCGCCGAGCACTTCAGGTGGTTCGCTTATCTTGCCCATTGTCAGAACAACACCGAGAACAGCAGCGACTATACCAAGCCCCGGAAGGGCGTCCGCCACCTTTGTTATGCTGTGTGCCGGTATCATTGAATGTTTATGGTGGGTCTCGATTTCATACTCCATGACATCGTCCAGCTCATGAGGAGATACGTTTGTGGATATAATCACCTTGAGATTGTCGCATATGTAACTCAGGGCGTGTTTGTTCCTGATAATGCTCGGATACTTGCTGAATATCGGGCTCTGAGCCGGATTTTCAATATCGGACTCTATGGCGATCAGCCCCTCCTTTCTCATCTTGGAGAATATTTCATTCAGGAGGGCGAGGATGTCTATAAATTCTTTCTTGCTGGTACTGCGCCCGGTAAAGACCCCCAATACCTTTTTAATCACCGCGCCGAGCATCCTGGAAGGGGTCTGAATGATAAACCCGCCCACTGCTGCGCCTCCGATGATGAGAAGCTCAATCGGCTGAAAGAGAACACTGAGGTTGCCGTGAATGGAGTAGCCCCCGAAAACAGAGGCGAGAACAATGATCATTCCGATTATTACAAACATAAAACCCTTCTTCCGAAAAAATCAATCAAACCGGCGGTTGTGATTTCCGGAAAATCTCAAATTCCAAGCTTCCCCGATTGTTGAATATTGCTCATCCCCGAGCGGATTTTCACCGAATATCCTCAGTATTCATTTCGGCAACAGGCGGTTGAAACTTTAACCGCGGCTTAACCTTACCTTAACCTTAATGTTGCATAAACGTGCAGGGGAGTCCGCCGTAAAAACCTTTGTAAAGCGATGGGATATTGGAAATATGTCTCTGTTGCAGGAAGTAACGGGAATGAAGTTCAAAAAACGTCCATATGCCGTGCGGAATACTCTCCGAGGAATCGCAGATAAAGCTTTTCCGGCAGCCTCCCCCGCCCCGCCGGCAATGTTTTAATGCAGTTGCAAGGCTTACAAACGCACATCCTTGATTATTATTACGGTGTTTATTAATCTTAATGTACGGTTTACTTTTCCTTGCCCCCTTTCCGTCGAATGTAGAAGGGCGGGGCGGGAGAGTTATTCACAGTTGAAATTATCTGTACGGGAGGATGAATACATGGAATGTAAGATGGAGAAAAACAATCCATACTGCAATTGCACATATGAACCGTGCAGCAGAAAATACAAGTGCTGTGAGTGTCTTCACTACCACCGGAGGAATGATGAGCTTCCGGCGTGCTTCTTTACAGCAGAACAGGAACGGACATACAACCGCTCCATAAGTTTCTTCATCAAAAACCGTTGAGGCTCTTGCAGAAGTCCTCTGTCTGTCACCTGCAGCGGAGAGAGAGGTCTTGCAGCTCGTCGATGTCAAAAGATTTCTCCCTGCGGCCGAAATGACATATGCAGTGCATTTTCACACTTTTGCAGGAGATTCCGTTGAAAACTCGAACGGCCTGGAGCCGCCGGCTATGCTGAGGCGTTTTTCGCTTTACGGCTTTCTGAAAAACCAGCAGTACTACGAGCCTTTTCTGGTACTCGCATTTCTCGAAAAGGGGCTGTCGTTCTTTCAGATAGGCCTCCTGATCTCTTTCCGGCAGATATGCGTGAATCTCATGGAGATTCCGAGCGGCGCAATAGCCGATCTTTACGGCCGGCGCAGGGCGATGATGCTTTCCTTTACGGCTTATATCGTCTCATTCGCCGTTTTCGGGGGGAGCAACATGTTGTGGCAGTTGTTTGCCGCGATGTTTTTTTTTGCGATAGGAGAGGCATTCCGCACCGGCACGCACAAGGCCATGATTTTTACGTACCTGCGCATGCAGGGCCGAATTGATGAAAAGACGAGGGTCTACGGGTATACCCGCTCGTGGGCCAAGATCGGTTCCGCGGTGTCGGTTGTACTGGCCGCGCTCTTTGTGATAGCAAGCAGCAACTACACCTCCATTTTTTATTTTTCTATAATTCCCTACGTGGCGGGACTCATAAACTTTGCGGGATACCCGAAAGAACTTGACGGCCGGGCGGAGGGCAGCGTCTCCGTCAGAGGCGTGGCAAGACACCTCCTGGAATCGCTCGGCATTTCATTTAAGCGGAGATCCCTCAGGCGGCTGATGCTGGAGTCAATGGGTTTTACGGGATTTTTCAAGGCATCCAAAGACTATCTCCAGCCGATCCTGAAAAGCGCGGCGCTTGCACTGCCGGCAGGATTAATGCTCAATGAAATACAGCGAAGCGCTGTGCTTGTGGGAGGTGTTTATTTTGTGCTGCACATGGCTTCGGCGTATGCAAGCCGTAATTCACACCGGATATGTGAATACGCCGGCGATGAGGAGAAAGCGGCCCGTTTTCTGTGGGGGGCGGATTTTCTCCTGTACGCAGCCCTTCTGCCTTTGCTTTACCTCAGGCTTTATTCACTGGCAATCGCCGGTTTCATCCTCCTTTATCTCATGCAGAATTTCTGGCACCCCATTCTTATCAGCCGCTTTGAGGAGCACGCATCGGAAACGAGGGGCGCAACCGTGCTTTCCATAGAAAACCAGGCGCAATCAGTCTCGATCATGATTATGGCGCCGCTCCTCGGCCTTGCGGTGGATTACCTGAGGCGCGCGGATTACGGCGGGGAGTTCTGGCCGGTCGGAGCCGCCGGGGCGGCTATTGCGCTTGCAGCCTTCCTGACCGCATCAAAAAAGAACAGTAAAAGTTCATCTTAATGTTGCACAGCAGGCAGGAGGGGCGCCGCAAAACCTCCGGACTCTCCTGCCCGCAGAGGGTGTTTTTATGCCGCTGTAAGGTTTAACTCGAAATACGATGATCTCCCCGCCGGTGAAACATGTTCTGGGCGCAGGATACCCCTCTGTTCAGTGCAACCGTTACAGCCTCGGCCGCTTTTTCAACGGCCTCTTCCATTACCGTCAGTTCCTGCCTGCTGAGGGGACGGAGTACATATTTTTCAGGCGGTGTCCTGTCAGGGCGACCGATTCCTACTTTTACGCGGATGAAGTCCCGTGTGCCCAATGCATTTATGATGGATTCAATTCCGTTGTGGCCGCCGGAGGAGCCGGACTTCCTGATCCTGACGACACCCGCAGGAAGATCCATGTCGTCATGCACCACGAGGATGCCGTCCGTGTCATATCTCCCGGCAGCTTCCTTTACCGCGATACCGCTGCGGTTCATAAAGGTCAGGGGCTTTATGAGAATGGCTTCCTGCTCCCCTATAACGCCCCTTCCGAATAAATAATTTGCCGTCTTATGTTTTACGGGAATTGATGATTTGACCGACAGGGCGTCAATGACCATGAAACCGATATTATGCCTCGTCTTTGCATAAGCGTCACCCGGATTGCCCAGGCCGGCCACAAGCCACATGATATCAGGCTATTTCTCTTCCTTGGTTTTTTTCTCTTCTTTCTTGGCCTCTTCTTCCCCCTCTTTGCCCTTGGCCTTGACCAGTTGCGGCTCGGCGGCCTCTTCCTCGGCGGCTTCGGCAGGCGCTTCCTCTACAGGTGCGGTTACGGTAAGGACAACCTCACCGGGGTCGTCAACAATTTTCACGCCTTCGTGCCGGGGGAGATCCCTGACATGCAGTGAGTGGCCGATCTCTACGAATCCCGCATCAACCTCGATCCTGGACGGTATCCGGGTGGGGAGGCATTCCACCTCAACCTCTCTCATGCGATGCTGAAGAATTCCGCCCATTTTAACGCCGACAGGCCTGGTGGTTATCACGAGCGGAACGGTTACGGTTACGACCTTTTCAAGTGAAACCTCCATGAAATCCACGTGCAGGAGTTTCTCTGTTACGGGGTCATTCTGGTAATCCTTTACAAGCACGGAGTGTTCAGCGGTCTTTTCCCCGTTTTCATTAAGTTCAATGGTGATCAGGGCATGCTCTCCGGCGCCAGAGGAAATGAGTTTCGCCATCTCTTTCCTGTTGACTTTTATGGGTGTGGAATTGCCCTCAGAGTACACAACGGCAGGCAGCATGCCCATTCTCCTCAGGCTTCTTGCGCCGCCTTTGCCCCGTTCGGATCTCTTATCCGCCTTGATTAATATTTTTTCCATTTCTCTTCAACCTCCGTCCCGGCCTGAAGGGATAATCCGACGTGCCGGTATAATCATTATCTTACATAAAAAGAGAGCTGACCGAAGTCTCCTCATGTATCCTTTTTATCGCCTCCGCCAGCAGGGGAGCTACCGAGAGCACGGTAAGCTTTCTGCATTTCTCCTGTTTTTCGTTCATGGGAATGGTGTTGGTCACGATTACATCCTCGAGAACCGACTCGTTGATTCTCTCGAGCGCCGGCCCGGAAAGCACTGCATGCGCACAGGCCGTTATAACACGCCTGGCGCCGTTTTTCTTGATCGCCGCCGCCGCCTGGGTAATTGTGCCGGCTGTATCAATCATGTCGTCAAAGACAATGGCGTTTTTGCCGTTTACATCGCCGATGACATGCATTACCTGTGAGACATTCGCCTTTTCGCGCCGCTTGTCTATTATGGCCAGTGAGGCGTTCAGCCTTTTTGCAAATGCCCTCGCCCTCTCAACGCCTCCGGCATCGGGCGATACGATCACGAGATCGTTCAGGTATTTTTTTTTCACATAGTCCGCCAGCACAGGTGCGGCGTACAGATGGTCAACGGGAATACTGAAAAATCCCTGGATCTGCCCTGCGTGCAGGTCCACTGTAAGCATCCTGTCTATTCCCACGGTTGTCAGCATGTCGGCAACCAGTCTTGCCGATATAGGCACCCTCGGCGCCACCTTTCTGTCCTGCCTGGCATAGCCGTAGTAGGGGATAACCGCCGTGATTTTTCCTGCAGAGGCCCTTTTAAGGGCGTCTATCATCAGAAGCAGTTCCATTATGTTATGGTTGACAGGCATGCACGTGGACTGTATGACAAAAACGTCCGCCCCTCTTACGTTTTCATTCACCTGCACCATTATCTCGCCGTCACTGAAATTCGAGACCGTGGCGTCGCCAACCGGGATTCCCAGGACATTTGCAATCTCCTTAGCCAATGCCCTGTTGGAATTACCAGTAAATAATTTTATTCCTTCCGGCATATCCCCCTCCCTTTAAAAAAGAGTCGTTGAGCAATCTGTTGAACAGGCAGACAGTTTCCCGGTAATCTGACAATCCCGCCCGGTAGCGGCCGGGGCATTGCACATCAAGCTCAAACTGCAACCCTGTAATTTTACCAGATACAATACGTAAATGTAAAAAACATTTTTAGCCCGACAGGGTTGTATCGGGCCCTCCCGCTGCTCAGCCGCCGGTATTTTATGCAACTGTAAGGTTAAGTCCTTCTCAGTGACCTCATTTATCATTAAATGTCCCGTCATCCATGAGGTCTTCGCCGGTTCGCAGAAAGGCGTCCACGATATCCGGGTCAAAATGCTCGCCGCTGTCGCGCTTGATCCTGCTGACGGCCTCTTCGTGAGACAGTCTTCCCTTGTAAGGTCTCTTTGTCCTGATTGCGTCATAGGCGTCACACAGCGCGAAGATTCTCGCCTCCAGCGGAATTTCCTCGCCCTTTAATCCCTCGGGATACCCCTTTCCGTTGTATTTTTCGTGGTGATATGCGCAGATATTCTTGCCCACCATGATAAAGGATTCATTGATATTGAATTTATCAATTGCATCCTGAAGCACCTGTTTCCCTATCAGAACGTGTTTTTTCATTTCTTCATATTCTTTCGGGGTCAGTTCGCCCTCTTTCAGGAGTACCGAGTCACGTATTCCCACCTTCCCGATATCATGCAGGGGAGCGGCGTCATACAGCTCTTCAATGAACTCATCGGTTATGACATGGCGGTATTTTGGATTTTTACGCAATTGCCTGGCCAGCACCACCGCGTAGTTTCTCGTCCTCTCGAGATGGTATCCCGTCTCCGGGTCTCTCCACTCCGCAAGCTCGGCAAGGGCGAATATCGTGGTCTTCTGGGCTCCGATCAGCTCCTTGAATCTCTGAATATTCATGTAGACAATAATCGATATCAGGCCCAAAAACAGTGCAAGGAGTATCCCCGACGCCAGTACCAGCCTCTCCATCGCCAGTTTCAGTAACGGGTGTTTGCACGATATAGCCACGATCAGTTTCCTGCCCGGGAGAAACTCCACGGTTGAATAATGAATGCTCTCGGCATCCGAAACGTCCAGCCGTCCCGAACTGCCTGTGAAGTTGTATTCCGACCTGCGGAAGTCGAGTGAACCGCCGGGTTTCAATGACATTATATTTCCCTCTTCCGTCTGAATGAACATGTTTTCCGGCAGGAGGGCGAGAATCTCCGACAAATACATGTCCAGAATCAGGACACCCCTTCTTGTATTTTCAGAGTCAAACAGGGGGGAAGCCAGTCTTATCACGGGGATACCGTTTGCCCCTTCCCCAGGCCCGTCAATATTCAAATCGATTGGCGAGGCATATATCTGGCCGCTTTGAAGTTTCATGGCTTCCCTGAAATAATATTTCTGCTTCCAGTCTGCCCCCTGCGGCCCGTAGGTTGCAACGCTTCCGTTGTCAGGCCTGTTGTCTATCCTGATTATCTCCCGCCCCGAGGAATCGATGATACTGATCCGATAATACTGGTCGTATGCCTTCACGAACTTGCGGAATATCTCTTCCACTTCCTTTCTGTAATGAGCTGATTTGAAATCACTGTTTATATAACCCTCGGTGCTCGAGATAGCCATCAGGAAGCGCCGGTCATGCCTGAAATCGGAAAAGAATATTTTTATGCTTCCCGTTACGGAAAGCAGTTGGGCCCTTGCATTATCATGACGGCGTCTTGCCTCGCTCTCGTATATCCGGTTACAGCCGAAATATAACACAAGGCCGAAGAGGATAAGGAGAATTATGCTTATCAGCAGGAAGGTCTTGTTCTGCTTTATAATCTTTCTGTTCATTAAAAAAACAATATCCGGATCAGCGCACGTTATATCCCCCTTACCTTTTGGTTATACGGAGATTCGGCGGCGATTCTTGAGGCTGACCCGTTAAAGTATACCTTACAGTGGCATAAAAATGCCGCCCGCGGGCAGGGGAGTCAGGCGGAAAAGCTTTATCCGCGATACCTTGGAGAGTATTCCGCACGGCATATCGACATCCTTTGGAATTTCACTCTCCGTTACGTCCGGCAATAAAGACATGTTTCCGATATCCCATCGCTTTATAAAGGTTTTACGGCGGACTCCCCTGCCGGCTTGTGCAACATTAAGGTGTATATAAAAATCGCAATGCAGGAAGTTCAGAATGCGAATGTCAGATTAAGCATTCCCGCAATGATTTCTATTCTGCTGCCCGGATAAACGGCCCGGATCGAATCCTTCTGTATTATCCCGCTCCCGTTAATGTCGAAGAGACTGTAGCTTCCCCCGAAATAAAAATTCACATCCCGGTATACCTGCCTTGCCAGGCCGAGTCCCGTGTCCAGGACGGTCCCGTTTGTATTAAAGGCAAACCGGGGCAGTGAACTGTTTTGCACCCTTACAGCAGGATACCAGGCATATGCGAACCTCCAGTCCACCGCCCATTTGCCGGCCCTGTATCCGGCGCCTGTCCCGGCCCCGGTCCGCCAGAGGTGCATATTCTCAACTCCGCCTGCCAGGGGGATTCCGCGCCACACGTATCCGTCTCTCTCAAACCGCATGCCGTCCCATCCCCCGGACACGTAAAAGCTGTAGTAAAAGTTGTTCATGCTGTTTTTGCAGCCTATCCTGAAATCGTAAAACTGTGCAAAGAGCCTCATGCCGGTTGTCCGAACCCGGGCATCATTCCTTTTCCATGTCTCCGTGCCTTCTCTTCCGGCCACCCAGTCGGTTGTGATATTGGCATAGAGGTTTTCCGGCCCGGAAAAAGAGTATTCCGCCGAGACCCCGAAAATAACCATATCCTGGCTGGAATACGAGCGGTATTCATCCCCGGATAAAGAGGTCTGCCCGCTGTGTCTAATCACTCCGTAACCACTGTGCACTCCCATGCCGAAATTCCCGGCACCGGCGTTTCCGGGAAAGAGGATGATCAGGGAAAGAAGAGTGAGTATGGAAATAATCCGTCTCAAGTTCAAAGGCCGGCGCTCCCGCCTTGTTTATGCAATATTCTCACCCCGTATCTTTCAATCCGTCAGCGGTGATCTCGAATATGTCGCGGAATGTCCCGTTAGCATAGTAAACCCTCCTGTCATTCCCTATCCTGACAAACGTGTGTGCGCGGGAGGGGCCTGTATTGCCCACTTCAATTTCTCTGATGGGAGTGTCTCCGTTAAATGCCTTTACGGTGATCCTGTTCCTGTCATCAAGTCCGAAGATCACGTAATTGTCCGATTCGGAGATGAGCATGACAATGTCCAGATTTCCGACGGCATCGATTATGCCGGCCACTTTTTGCGGGTCGGCAGGATAGCCGCCGGGGAATATGCGCCACCGGCCGCTGTTTTTTTTAAGTGTGAGACTTGAATCCGCTTTTTCAATCACGACTCCGGTTATGTCCTTGGGTTCGATAGCGGGAATACCGGGCAGATTATGGTCTGCGGGCCTGCTGTTATGCGTCAGATACAATCCCAGAGTAAAAATCACGGCTGTAAAAAAAATATGATTTCTTTTCATTGCTCTTTTACTATTCTATTATTCATAAATTATGGAGATGATACAACATGGAGAGAGATTTTTCCGGCAGCCGCCCCTCTGTTTGCCTCAGTGTGGCATAAGCGGGCAGACTCCTCTGTCCCGCCGCCGGTATTTTATGCAGCTGCAATGGTTACCTTACAGCGGCATAAAACCACCGCCCGCGGTCAGGAGAGTCCGGAGGTTTTACGGCGGGACTCTCCTGACGGCTTATGCAACACGAGGTTATAGTAATAACCGGTGACAATTTGTTATACTTTTTTTAGCTCTTGCTGAGATATGAAAATCCGATCTTTAATAAAGATTTTCCCGACGGTTTTGCAGTGTCTGCTTTTACTTGCAGTTGATGTGTATGCGGCGGAGCCGGAGGCGGCGCCTGATCTGTCCCGGCAGCTTCCCTCTTCCGTAACTCCCGAGCAGGTAAGGAGATTTCTCGCGGGCGGCGGAAAAGATAACTTCATCATCCTTAATTTCGACAATGCCGGCCTGAAAGATGTAATCAACACCATCAGTTCCGTCACCGGAAAAAACTTTATTCTGGGTCCCGGCGTCGAGGCAAGGATTACGATACACTCATCAGGCAGGATACCCGTCAGCGAGGTCATGAATGTTTTTGAATCAGTGCTCGAGGTGAACGGGCTGTCCATTGTCAAATCCGGCAGGTTTTACAAGATAATCTCCGGCGCCGCGATCAAGCAGAAGCCGCTTCAGGTGCGCAAGGGCAGCGACGCGGCGGATGTGCCTGACGCGGACATGCCAGTAACTCAAATCATCCCCGTAAAATACGTCCCGGCAACCGAGGTCGGCAATATCCTGAAGCCCATGCTTTCACAATTCGGCAGTCTCACCCCCGACCCGAGGAACAACCTCATTATCGTCAATGACCTGTCCTCCAGCATAGTGCGTATCCTGAAGGTTCTGGAAGAGATCGACGTGAATGCCTTTCAGAACACCAGAATGATTTTTTTCAAGCCCGAGTATTCAGACGTATTATCCCTCTCCAATGAACTTACGGAAGTCCTTAACGCGCTGAATCTGACCAGGGAGGGCATAGCGCTGGTGCCGGTTGAGAGGATTAACAGCCTCGTGGTGTTCTCGTCAAGCCCGACACTTCTCAGGACGGTTGAAGGATGGCTGAAAAGGCTTGATGAGGAGGTGCTGAGCGGGCAGAATGTTTTTATCTATCCGGTTCAGAACGTGAAGGCGGAAAGCATCGCAAAGATACTCACTGCGCTTTATGAGACACCGGGCGGCACGAAGCCGAGGGTGGTGGGCGGAAGGACCCGGCCAGGCGCGAAAAAAAAGGGCCGCCAGAAGATCAGGGCCCCCCGCCTTCCCGGAACGCGGCAGCCGGCAGGCGGCAGCAGGGTGGAGATAATCGCCTTTGAACCCACGAATTCCCTTGTCATACTTGCGCCTCCCGGTATTTACAGGGAAATGGTCGAGACCATCAAAAAGATCGACGTTTACCCGCGGGAGGTGCTGATCGAGGCTGTCATTGCGGAAGTCTCCCTTTCCGAAAAGGACCAGTACGGCATCCAGTGGTCTGTTCTGCAGGATATATCGGATTACTCGGCGCTCGGGCAGAACCGGTCTTCGGACGCCCCCGGCTTTAATCTGCCGCTTTCACTCGAACCTGTTTCCACCACGGCGTCCGGACTGTCGTACCTGTTATACAAGCCGGACAGACTCGTAACGCTGATTCACGCGCTTGCGAGCAGGGGAAAGGTCAATATCCTCTCCAGTCCCCGCCTGCTTGTGAGGGACCAGGAGGAGGCGAACATAGAGGTGGGCGAAGATGTTCCCACGGCTACGAGCACCACCACGTCGGCGACCACAAAAGATACGCTGACACAGAACATAGAATACAGGACAGTGGGCATAAAATTGAAAATAAAACCCACTATAAATGATGAAAAGACCGTCGTCCTTGATATCGAGCAGGAGGTGTCCGGCAAGGGCACGGACCAGCAGGTGGGGCAGACAGGAAACCTCTTTCCTTCGTTTACCACCACCAAGACGAAAACCTCCATTGTCGTCCCCGATAAACAGGGTATAGTCATAGGCGGCATAATGGAGGAAAAAAAGAATAAAAGTTACCAGGGGGTGCCCCTGCTGAGCTCCATACCGCTCCTGGGCAATCTTTTCCGCTATACATCGGATGCAACGGTCAAAAAGGAACTTGTCATTATAATAAGGCCGCATGTTATAACCAACAGAAGCGATGCGGACAGGCTTACGATGGAATTCATGGAAAAGCTCAAAGAGGTTAAAAGCTTTCTTGAAGAGAAGAACGAAAAGGGTTTCACCCCCCCTGACAGGACGACAAACCCGGCCGATGCCAATGAATCGTGACGCATTAAAGATAAAAAAAACAGCTCCCCTGAGCAAAATCCTGCTCGACCTGCACCTGATAACCCCCGAAAAACTCGAAATAGCCTTAAAGGAGCAGTCTTCGTCGGACAGGGCGAATCACCGCCGCCTGGGAGAGATACTCGTCAATCTCGGGTTTGTTTCCGAAGAAGACATGATACGGGCATTAAGCGCCCAGCTCGGCCTGAAATATCTGAGATTCTCGGAGTTTCCCAGGACCGTACCGGCCGGCTCCTATCCCACTGTCAAGTTCATGAAACAGTACAGGTTCGTGCCCATAGGCATGGATGACCGCATCATGAAGATTGCCATGTCGGATCCCCTGAACGAATATGTCACGGATGCTTTGAAGAACTTTTCCGGCAAATCGCTCGAGATTTACCTGAGCAGCGAGAAAGACATCATGGAGGCCATTGAGCAGTATTTCGGCGGGGATATCCAGATGACGAGCATCATGGAGGGAATGAGGGAAGAGGCGGCGGAAGGGGACGGTATCGAGCTGCAGGAGGATGTTCATCATCTCAGGGACATGGCCTTCGAGGCGCCGATTGTAAAACTGGTCAATATGCTCATTACAAGGGCGGTTGAGGGCAGGACAAGCGACATACACATAGAGCCCTTTGAAAACAGCGTCAAGGTCAGGTACAGGATAGACGGCGCCCTGTCCGAGGTCGAGTCACTCCCGAAACGCATTCAGCCCGCCGTTATCTCAAGGATAAAGATAATGTCAAAGCTCAATATCGCCGAAAGAAGGCTCCCCCAGGACGGGAGGATAAAACTCAGGGTCTCCGGACGGGACATAGACCTCAGGGTATCCACAATACCCACTATTTACGGGGAAAGCATCGTAATGAGAATACTGGACCGGGGCAGCGCCCTTATCGTACTGGACCATCTCGGTTTCCCGGAAGAGACGCTGGAGAAATATAAGAAAATCATCACCACTCCCTACGGCATGCTCCTGGTCACAGGCCCTACGGGCAGCGGCAAGACCACGACGCTGTACGCATCCCTGAACATGATAAATTCGGATGACAAAAAGATCATCACCATAGAGGACCCGATCGAGTACCAGATCGACGGCATCAACCAGATACACGTCAAGCCCCGGATAGGGCTTACATTTGCGAACGGCCTCAGGCACATCGTCCGTCAGGACCCGGATATTATCATGATAGGCGAGATCAGGGACATCGAGACCGCGGAGATAGCCATACATTCAGCCCTTACCGGGCACCTCGTGTTCAGCACGCTCCATACTAATGATGCGCCGGGAGCGGTGACAAGGCTGCTTGATATGGGGATCGAGGGGTTTCTCGTGTCATCTTCCCTGATAGGGGTCCTCGCGCAGAGGCTCGTGAGGGTGATATGTCCCGCCTGCAAAGAGCCGGCCGCCCCCCGGCAGGAACTCGTTGATAAAATGGAGCTCTTCGGAGACAATATCACAACCTATCACGGCAGGGGATGCGAGGAATGCAGGCACACGGGATATCGCGGCAGAACGGGCATCTTTGAGCTGATGATCGTGGACGGCGAGATACGGCAATTGATACTTGAAAAAGTGAGCGCCGAAATTATCAGGCACAAGGCGGTCCTGAAAGGAATGCAGGTCCTGAGGGAATGCGGCCTGCAGAAGGTCAGGGAGGGCATAACCACCATTGAAGAGGTCCTGAGGGTCGCGCAGGAGGGGATTTAGTTTTATATGGAAACTTATTACTACGAGGCAAGCACGAGGGACGGCAATATCATAACAGGCACCATAGAGGTGGCCGACGAGCGCCTTGCCGTTGACCGTATCCAGGATATGGGATACTTCCCGCTGAAGGTGAGGAGGGCCGTTGAACGCGAAAACATTCTGAACCGTTTCATATCTTCGGCCCGCAACAGGATAAAGCCCAGGGACGCCATGACTTTCACTTACCAGCTCGGCGTGCTTCTTGACGCGGGTTTTACCCTTGACAGGTCCCTGTCGATCCTGTCGGAACTCGCGGAGAAAAAGAAGCTGCAGGATATGATAAAAGAGATTCTCTCGCAGATAAGGAGCGGCAGGTCTTTTTCAGAGGCATTATCGAAATTCCCCTCCGTGTTTCCCGTCTTTTACGTGAATATGATAAAGGCGGGTGAGGCGGGAGGCTTTATCGAGGATGTGGTTTCAAGAATGGCGGTTTACCTGGAAAACTCAGAGGGCCTGAAGGCGGATGTGCGCTCTGCGCTTGTTTATCCGGCGTTTCTCAGCGTGGTGGGCGGAGCCGCTGTTGTCATGATGCTGACATTCGTCGTGCCGCAGTTTTCAAAGATATTCACTGATATGGGCGAGGCCCTGCCCTTGCCCACGGTTATCCTGCTTGCAGTGAGCAATGGAGTGATAAACTACTGGTGGATGATACTGCTGGCCGGAGCAGCGCTTTTCCTGGGAATAAGACATTACCTGAAAACCGAAAAGGGAAGCCGCACGTGGGACAGACTGAAATTCAGGCTGCCCCTCTTCGGACGTCTTTATAAAGAGACCGCGGTTTCCCGCTTTGCAAGAACCCTCGGCACGCTTCTGAGCAGCGGGGTTCCGCTCCTGAATGCATTCGAAATAGTGAAAGGAACCCTCGGAAGCGAAAAGATGTCGGAGATAATCTCTTCAGTGAAGGAGGCCGCGAGGAAGGGAAGGGGCATCTCCGAACCGCTGAAGCACAGCGATATATTTCCTCCCATTGCAGTGCACATGATAACCGTGGGGGAAGAGACCGGCAGGCTTGACGAGATGCTGACAAAGGTCGCGGACCGCTTTGATTTCGAGGTCAAGACCACTGTCAAGCGGCTGCTCTCGTTGCTCGAACCCGCGCTTATCCTGTTGATGGGCGTTATCATAGGATTCATTGTTGTGGCGATGCTGCTGGCCATTTTCAGTGTTAATGAATTGCCGTTTTAATACCATGTTAACCTTGATGTTGCATAAACGTGCAGGGGAGTCCGCCGGTATTTTATGCAACTGTAAGGTCAAGATTGTCGGGAAATACAGATTCTTCCGCATGTCCATACCCGGTGCACGCGGAACATAATTCATGGAGGTGCGCATTGAAGCAGAGAAAAAACATGACAGGCTCCCATGCGGGATTCACACTTATCGAGATGATGGTGGTTATAATCATCATCGGCCTTCTGGCGGCGCTTGTTGCACCCAGGATGTTCGGGAAGCTGGGAAAGGCCAAGACAAGCGCGGCATACGCCCAGATAGAGCTTTTCGGAACAGCGCTTGATTCATTCCGTCTGGATGTGGGGCGCTATCCCACAACCGCCGAAGGTCTGGAGGCGCTCATCAATCCGGTTACCGGTCTCGAGGAATGGAACGGGCCGTATCTGAAAAAGAGGGAAATACCACTTGATCCGTGGGGCAATCCGTATCATTACGAATCACCCGGCAATTACGGCGATTACGACCTCTACTCCTACGGTGCGGATAATGCGGAAGGCGGCGAGGGAGAGAGCAGCGATGTCGTGAGCTGGAAGGGGCCGAAATGAAAACGCAATGAAACATTACCGGCTCACCGCCAGGTGCATTCCTGGTTCCCAGGCGAACGGTTTTACCCTCCTGGAGGTCATTATCGTCCTTATTATCATAGGGATTGCATCGGGACTCGTGGGCATCCTTATCAGCAGGGACAGGGGAAGCACGGAGCTGAGGACATTCACAAAGGATATATCAGCGGTTCTCAGATATGCGAGGAGCCAGGCGGTCTCCGGGAAAAAGACCTACTGCTTTGTTATTGACAGGGAAGACGAAGGCTACATCTACAGGCTCTATGCCGACAGCGGCACTGGTGAAGAGACGGCGCCTCTATTAAGCAGGCCTGTTCCGGAGGAACTGGAGGTGGTGATGGACGGCAATGACGCCGGTACCCTCTCGGTGGAATTTTTCCCGCTCGGCAATTCATCGGGCGGCGCCATAGAGATAAGGAACCGCAAGGGAGCGGGATTTCTTATCCTGATAAACCGTATGACCGGAAAACTGAAAATAGAGAGACCGGAATGAAATAGTCCTTTAATGTTGCATGAACGGGGCAGGGGAGCCTGCCGGAAAACCTTTATAAAGCGAGCCTCTTGAAAAAGTCTGAAAACGCAGGAGAATGTCATTCTGAACTTGTTCCGGAACCCAATAAGACAATAAGTTAAGAGACCCCGGAACAAGTTCGGGGTGACAAATAAAGACTTTTGCAGGAGCCTCAAGTGATTGGGTATTTGGAAATATGCCTCTGTTGCAGGAAGTAACGGAAAAAAGGACGTCCTCCGTGCGGGTCGGCCGTGTCCGTTTCCGGTCCTTGTCTTTTACGGACACGAACCGCGGACACGAATCACGGGATTTCGACATGCCGTGCGGAGTATGTCCTGAAGGTATCGAGGATAAAGCTTTCCCGCCGGACAGCCCTGCCCGCAGGCGGTGTTTTTATGCCACTGTAAGGTACACATATCCCCGGGGCACCAAAATGACAGTCAAAAACCCCTCCGGAGAACCGGGGTTGCAGGCTCCGGAGGGCGGCTTCACCCTTATCGAGGTGATTGTCTCGATGGCCATCCTGAGCATAACCTTTGTCCTGATCATGCAGCTCTTCGCGGGCGGCCTCAGGGCGAGCAGGACGTCGTGCGACTTCACGAGGGCGGTCGTCCATGCAAAGGACAAGATGGAGGAATTATCCGGGAAACCGGTTCAGGAAAGCGGCGAATTTGAAGACGGTTTTAAATGGGAGACAGAGCTGCAGGCTTACGAAGAACTTGAGGAAACAGGCCTTAATTTGTTGAAAATAAAGGTGAAAGTATCATGGGATGATGCCCTCAACAAGGAGAGGTCGGTTGAACTTGTTGGTTTAAGGCTGGTTGAAAATGAGAAATAAACACGGTTTCACGCTGCTTGAGCTCATAATATCGATAACCATTCTGAGCATGGTCATCCTGTTAATCAGCAGCGGTTACCGCCTTGCCCTGGATTCATGGGAAAAGGGCGAGAACGAGACCGCGGCGACCCAGAGACTGCGCATCCTCTCTTCACTGCTGTCCCAGCAGCTTAAATCCGCCTATCCGTACAGAACAGAGATAGACGATAAAAAAGCCGTGCTGTTCAGGGGGGATGCCGCTTCCGTGATGTTTGCCACTGCATTGACTGATTCCTCGTACGGGGGATTCAAATGGGTGAAATACTCCTATGACAACGGCACGCTCCTGTACAAGGAGGGACTGCTGCCCGACAAGAAACTGAGTGAAAAACTCTCCGGTGACGAAGAGGTGATAGATACCGACCTCGGAGAGGTGAAGTTTTCGTACTTTTCCGCGGATGAAGGGGGATGGAAGGAATCATGGGATTTCGGGACAGAGCTTCCCGGCGCCGTAAGGGTCAGAATTTCCTACTTTCAGCCGTTTACTATTAATATACCCATGGGGTATAAAGAGGACGAGGAAAACAGTTGACCTCAATGTTGCATAAGCAGGCAGGAGAGACAGGCGTAAGACCTTTGCCGGACTTTCCCGCCCGCAGGCGATGTTTTTATGCCGCTGCAAGGTTTATGCAGGCGCTGCAGCGGTCCGGGCCGTTAACAGACAACAGGGGCGGGGTGGCGCTCATCCTCGTTATCTGGGTGATGGTTATCCTCGTGGCCATTGTGGGGGAGTTTTCATACTCGATGAGGACGGAGATCAGCATTGTCAAAAACTTCAAGGAGGAGGAAGAGGCGTATCAACTGGCGCTGTCGGGTATAGAGGCCGCAAAGGCCGAGATACTGGCATCATCCGCTGAGCCGGCCGGCATGTACGTCAATGAAGACGGCATCCTCGTACTCAATGCAGAGGGAGAGGAGGAGCCGGAGAGAAAAGGCGATCTCGGAAAAGGAACCTTTGAATATACTATTATTGATGAAGAGGGTAAGCTTAATATAAACACCGCCTCAAGAAAACAGCTGAGGCACATATTCAGGTATACAGGGGTCGAGGGCGCGGAACTGGACACGATAGTGGATTCAATCATCGACTGGAGGGATACAGACAGCCTGCATATGTTAAACGGAGCCGAAGAGGATTATTATCAATCCCTGAAGAGACCCTACAGTTGCAAGGACGGTCCTTTTGATTCCGTAGAGGAGCTTTTGCTTGTCAAGGGCATGACCCCGGAGATATTCCTTGGTTCGGCCGGAGCCGGAAGCAGCGAAACCGGTGAAGAGAAAGAGAAAAAGACTTACAGCGGGGTTGCAAGGTATCTGACGGTCAACGGCCCGGGCAGGATCAATATCAATACCGCACCCGCGGTTGTGCTCGAGGCAGTGTTTGGACCTGAAAAAGCGGATAACATAATCGTGCGGAGAGAAGCCGGGCCTGTGGCCCGGCCTGATACGGGAGGCGGGATTTCATCGGATTTTTTCACGGTTATCTCCACGGGCAGCAATGCAGACGGCACGATCAGGAGGACCGTCAAGGCGATCCTGCACAGAAGACAGAACGAGATGGAGATTGTTTACTGGAATGACAATATTACCTGATAGACTGTTCGGAGCATATCTGGGGATGGAGTTCGGGGAAGACTCCGTTACCGTTACATATCTGAGGAATACCTTTTCCGGCCTGACCCTCCTGTCATCCTCTGCATTCGCCCTGCGGGATGATGACGGCACCGTCAATGAGATCAGGGAATACATAGGCAGTCAGGGTGTGAATGCGAGGCGGGTCTTTGTCTGCGTTCCCGATAAGTGGGCGATTACCGGGTTTATCCGGATACCCCCCGTTAAAGGCAAGAGCAGGTCCGCAATTGCGGAACTCATGAAGTTTGAGATGGAACGCCATATCCCCTTCCGGATAGAGGATGTGACATATGATTTTCAGTTCATGGAAGAGGGGAGCGGGATGTTCGTCGCCGTTCATAAGAAGAGACAGGAGTTTGTGAGGGAATTTCTCGAAAAACTCTCCCTGCAGCCTTATTCCATAACCATCTCATCTCTTGCCGTCCTGAATACAATTGAATTAAGCGGCGTGCCGGTCGGCGGCTGGCAGGAGGTCACGGGCATTGCCAAGCAGTCGGATATTTTCGGCAAAAAGGGTGAAACGGATATCTGCCTGTACATGGACGGGGCGGGGGCAGGCCTTGCGATACTGAGGAACGGCCTCTGCATGCACCTGAGGCATTTTGATGTTGATACAGGACAGCCTTCAGATGACCTCCCCGATGACATTTGCGGTTATCTTGCCAGGGTGCTGCCGGATTTCCGGATTGAATCATTCAATAAAGTAATCCTGACCGGTAAGGCATCTTCAGGGTATGCCGAAAAAATCGGGGAAAAACTCAGGGAAAACAATGTGCCGGTTGAGAGAATCACGGATTTCAGGGGAAGACTCGGGAAGACCGATATCACCGGCCTCGAACCATCCGTGGGCGCATGTCTTGCGGGACTCGGGGCGGGAACGTACGGAATCAACCTCCTTCCGCACAAGAGGGGATATGCAATCACCAGGATTGCCCCGCTGACGACAAAGATATTCCTGGTCCTGATATTAATCATGGCTGCGGGGATATTCACCACCGAGGCGCTTAAACAGAAGAAATACCTGACAGCGATGGGAGAGATGCTGAAAAAGAACGAACCCGCGGTCAGCGCCCTTGAGCGCATCTCCTCCGACACCGCCCTGCTTAAAAAAAAGAGCGCCTTTCTGAAGAGTATAAAAGAAAACGAGATCGCCCTTGAGATTCTGGCTGAGCTTACGGCCGTATTGCCTGAAGAGGCATGGATCACGACTCTGGATTACAGGGGATTCGACATAAGAGACCCTGAAAAGGGAGGGAGGGAGTTAATCATAAGCGGATTCGCCGATTCGTCGTCATCGCTGATACCGATTCTGGAGGATTCTCCGTTTTTTGAGAAAGTCGAGTTTGTGGGAACCATCAAGAAAACAAGAGGCAAGGAACAATTCAAACTCAAGGCAAGGATTGTACGGCCTGGTGCGGAGAGTAAGTTATGACCCTGCCCGATGTGAGCGAGAGAGAAAAAAAATTTCTTGCAGCCGGCGGGATTATTGTGTTCCTGATAGTGATATTCCAGGTGTTTTCATGGTATGACGACTTCAGGAGAGAGGTCAGGGAATTATCAGAAGCAAGGCGTTTCAAGCTTGAAAGGCAGTTGATCAGGTTATCGCGGAAAGAGAGGATGGAGAAGCGCTTTGAAGAGGTCAAAAAGATGCTTGCAGGGCAGGAAAGGGCCTTGCTGCGGGGAGACAAGCCGCCGGTTGCAGCCGCGGAGTTGCAGAAGTTTCTCAAGGAGACGGCCTCTTCACTGGATATAGATGTGAAACTGGAGCGCACACTGAGCCCTGTCGAGACCGGGTTTTATCTCGGAATCCCCGTGGAGATAGGATTCACGGCATCCACGGGAAAACTTGAAGGCCTCCTCTTAAGGCTGAGAAAGTCCCCCTTCCTGCTCATGGTATCAGAGATGAAAGTGAGGGTTACAAATATCCGTAATCCTGTGGATATATACACAACGCTGATTGTAACGGGTTTCATAAAGAAACCCGGCGGAGTGAAAAACAGAAAGGGTGCAGAGACTTAGAGGGCACATCGATGCTGCGTAATTATTTCCTGATAAATCTTGTTCTCGTAGTAATCATCCTGTTGCTGGGATACGGCCTTTATTCCGCGATA
>Ga0256839_1001506_pt1 | contig 28168 bp, 25 predicted proteins | sample 354166metaG_FD_185968 | JGI IMG/M metagenome (GOLD analysis project Ga0256839, IMG submission 185968) | Hydrothermal vent microbial communities from Mid Atlantic Ridge, Atlantic Ocean - 354-166 | ecosystem: Environmental > Aquatic > Marine > Hydrothermal vents | place: Atlantic Ocean: Mid... | reverse complement strand
CCAACTCCATGAGCCGTCCGTCTTCCACCTCGGCAGCCTCCCGGCGGGCGGTGACCTGGGGGGCGACCGTCTGCACGAAGCAGCGCACCGACGCCAGCTTTCCGGCGTAGAAGGGGTCGTCGCCCACCAGCGGCACGGCGACCTCCGCCTGCCGGAGGAGCAGCCACGCCACCACCACCTCCGCGAGGCTGAACAACAGCGGGGTGGCGTGCAGACCCGTCCGGTAGATCCGGGTGGGCTCGGACTGTGCCGCCAGGAGATGCTCGACCATGATCCCCACGTGGGCCTGGGCGTCGTCGAGCATCTTGCCCAGCATCTCCCGCTCCCGGGCGAGGGGATCACCGGACCCTCCCGACTTCACGAACTCGGCGATCTCCGCCGCCAAGGCGGCGATGGTGCGGCCCTGGTCACGGGCGATCTTCCGGAAGAACAGGTCGAGACCCTGGATGCCGGTGGTCCCCTCGTAGATGCTGTCGATCTTGGCGTCCCTGATGTACTGCTCCAGCGGATAGTCCTTCAGGTAGCCCGAACCTCCGAGCGTCTGGAGCGACAGCGCCAACAGCTCGTATCCCTTCTCCGAGGAGTACCCCTTGACGAGAGGGAGGAGCAGATCGTTGCGTCGCCGCCACGACTCATCGTCGGGATGGAGGAGCGCCTGATCCTGAACCCAGGCCGCGTAGGCCACCAGGGCACGGAGACCTTCGGCCCATGCCTTCTGGGTGATCAACATCCGCCGTACGTCGGGGTGGGCGATGATCGGTACCCGTGGCGAGGTCTTGTCGGCCGCCCTCGTGAGGTCGGGTCCTTGGATTCGCTCCTTGGCGTACTCCAGGGCGTTGAGATATCCGGTGGACAGCGTCGCCATCGACTTCGTACCGATCATCATCCGGGCGTGTTCGATCACCCGGAACATCTGTCGGATACCGTCATGGACGCCCCCGACCAGGTACCCGACGGCCGGACGGTCCATGCCGAGGGTGAGCTCGCAGGTCGCCGAACCGTTGATCCCCATCTTCTTCTCCAGGTTCGTGGCGACGACGCCGTTGCGCTCCCCCAGGTTCCCGTCGGGGTCGACGAGGAACTTGGGAACGATGAAGAGGGAGAGTCCCTTGGTCCCCGGCCCCGCACCTTCGGGACGGGCCAGCACGAGGTGGATGATGTTCTCGGCCGCGTCGTGCTCGCCGCCGGTGATGAACCGTTTCACCCCTTCGAGGTGGTAGAGGTCGCCTTCGACATGCCGAGCCTTGGTGGTCCCGGCTCCCACATCCGATCCGGCGTCGGGCTCGGTGAGCACCATCGTCGCCGCCCAGCCGCGCTCCACCATGGTCTTGGCGAGCCGGCGCTGCTCCGGGGTGCCCTCCTCCCAGAGCACCCGAGCGAACAGGGGACCCGACGCATAGAACATGACCGCCGGGTTCGCACCGAGGAGGAACTCTTGGGTCGCCCAGAAGATCGTCGGGGGAACCACCATGCCGCCGAGCTCCTCGGGGATCCCCAGCCGATCCCATCCCGTCTCCCGAAGCAGCGCCAACGAGCGCTTCACCTCGCCGGGCAGGTGGACCTCGCCGTCGACGAGCTCCAGTGGCGTCCGGTCGGCGACGACGAAGGACCGAGCCCACTCCTCCCTCGCGAACCGCTCCACCTCACGGAGGATGTCTCGAGCGGTGTCCTCGTCCAGATCCGAGAAGGATCCGAGGTGCTCCTGGATTCGCAGGACCTCGAAGAGATTGAATTCGAGGTCCCGGAGATTCGATCGGTAATGGGTCATGACCATCCCTTCCCTCGTCCCCGGCCAGTCTAATTTGAGTTTTGACTCAAGAACATTCGCACGGAGCCCGAACGATCCCCAGGACGGTCGGGACGTACGGCTCCACCCCGCCACACCCCGATGGAGTCTCCGGCTCGAGCGATCCTCATGGCGGCAAGGGTGCGCGAACCCAGCCCACCACAGCCTGGTACGGTCGCCGCCATGAGGAATTCCTCATGGCGGCAAGGGTGCGCGAACCCAGCCCACTACAGCCTGGTACGGTCGCCGCCATGAGGAACCGCGCCGGTATCGAGACCCGGAAGCGCATCCTGGAGGCGACCCGCACCCTCCTCTCGGAGCGAGGCCTGGACGGCACCACCGTGAAGGCGATCTGCGACGCCGCCGGGATCTTGGCGGGGAGCTTCTACAACCTCTTCGACTCGAAGGAGGAGGTCGTGCTGTCGGTCGTCACCGAAGCCATCGCCGCCGTCGACCCCGTCGGCGAAGGGCCCGAGACCGTCACCGAGCTCGTCGAGGCCTACGTACGCTTCGTCACCGAGCAGCAAACCCTGGCCCGCGTCTACCTGGCCGTCGCGGTGAGCAAAGGACTCCAGGACCCGGAGATGGCCCGCCGAGTCCTCCGCCATCACGAACAGCGGGTCGAACGGTTCCGACGAGCTCTGGAAGCCGAAGGGGTCGGTCCGTCGGAGGCCGCCCTCCGAGCCGAAGCCGTCGCCGCCACCCTGGAGGGATTCGCCCTTCACGCCCTCCTCGACCCGAGCTTCGATCTGGCCGGTCATGCCCTCCGTCTCGTCGCAGAGGCGGTGGAAGCATGACCGTCGAGACGCTCCGAGCCGACGACGTCCTCGTCGTGCGACGCGTCCCCTCGGTGGGTCCCTTCGACAACAACGTCTACGTCGTCGGCAGTCCCGGCGGGGAGGCGGTGGTGATCGACGCCGCCGCCGAACCCGACCTGATCATCGAGGCATGCGCCGATCTCAGCCCACGAATGATCCTCACCACCCACGGCCACCTCGACCACATCGGCGCCCTCGACGCCGTCCAGGCGGCGTTCGACATCCCCTTCCATCTCCATCCCGCCGACACGGAGATCGCCGGGCGCGCACCCGACGAAGCCCTCGAAGACGGCCAGGAGATCGTCGTCGGCGACATCGCCCTCCACGTGGTGCACACTCCCGGACACACTCCGGGGTCGGTCTGTTTCGTCGTCGAGCCGTTCCTGTTCTCCGGCGACACCCTGTTCCCCGGAGGCCCCGGAGCGACCCGATGGGAATATTCGAGCTTCGGCCAGATCATGGATTCTCTCGAACGGCGCCTCTTCACCCTCCCCGACCCGACCCTGGTCTACCCGGGCCACGGCGCACCGACGACCATCGGGACGGAACGTCCGCATCTGCCGGAGTGGCGGGCTCGCGGTTGGTGACCCCCGGGCGATAGGCTCCCTCGTCATGGACTACGCCCTCATGACCGAGCCGCAGATCGGCGGCACCTACGACCAGCTCCTCGACCTCGCCCGATGGGCGGAGGATGCAGGCCTGGTCTCCTTCGCCCGCTCCGACCATCTCTACTCCTCCCGGGAGCCGCGCCCGGACGCGACCGAGGCCTTCACCACCCTCGCCGGCCTCGCCCGCGAGACCCGACGGATCCGACTCTGTGTCCTGGTGACCCCCGTCACCTTCCGACATCCCGCCATCATCGCCAAGGCTGCCGCCACCATCGACCAGATGTCGAACGGACGCCTGGACCTGGGCATCGGAACAGGGTGGATGGAGCTCGAACACGAAGCGTTCGGCCTCCCCTTCCCCTCGTGGACGGAGCGCTACGAACGCCTCGAGGAGGCGATCACCTACGTGCGGGCCGCCTTCGACGACGATCACGCCCGCTTCCAAGGCCGCCACTACCGCATCGACGCCGAGGTGCGGCCGCGACCGGTCGGCACCCGCATCGTCATCGGCGGTTCGGGGGCACGCCGGACGCCGTCACTGGCAGGACGCTTCGCCGACGAGTACAACCACTTCGTGGCCCCGCCGCAGACGATCGCCCCCAAGATCGCGGTGATGCGAGAGGCCGCCGAGCGAGCCGGCCGCGGTCCCGACGAGATCACCGTGTCGGTGATGGGGCCGGTGCTGGGAGGTGTGGACGAGATCGACTACCGGGAGCGTCTCGCCCGGCGCGCCGCCGAGCGCGACGTCTCACCGGCCGAATACGAGGAGCGCCTTCGGTCTGCGGGCGTGCCCGTGGGCCCCCCCGACCGGCTGGCGGAGACGATCGAGGGGCTGGAGTCCGTCGGCGTCTCCAAGCTGTACCTCCAATGGATCGACCTCGGCGACCGCTCCGGCCTGGAGGCGACGTACCGGGCCCTCACCGGCTGACCTCCCCGTTTTGGCACCCAGATCGCGCGTCATACGCGACATTCAGGTGCCAAAAGGCTGGTCGCGCTCGGCGATCTCGGCTTGGACGGCACCGGAGACCCGCAGCAGGTCCGCGACCGACAGCGGAAAAACCGTATCCGGTGTGCCTGCCGCCACCCACACCGGGTCGTGGCGGGCCAGCAGCGGATCGGCGAAGACCCGGAGGGGTCGCGGAAATCCGAAGGGGGCCGTCCCGCCGGCAGCGAACCCCGTGGCCTCCCGCACCTCGTCCAAGGTCGCCCGCCGCGCCTCCCGCCCACCAGCGGCACGGGCCAAGCGATCCGGATCGAGCCTCCGATCGCCCGGCACCAGTGCGACGACCGGCTCACCGTCCACGACGAAGACCAGGGACTTGACGATGGCCGCCACCTCGCACCCCACCGCCCGGGCAGCCTGGGCGGCGGTCTTCGTACCCTCGGGGAATCGGTGGACCTCCATCGGTACGCCGAGCTCCTCGGCGACGAGCTGGAGGCGGCGGGTCGAAGCAGACAGATCGGTCACGACCAGCCGAGACTAATGATTGCGTCCGAAACCGCCGATACTGGGAGCATCTACGAGAGGGGAATGACCGTGAAGATCCGCCTGACGGCCCTGATCGCCGTGCTCGCCCTGGCTGCGGCGGCGTGCGGCAGCGCGCCCCAGACCGCCACCACGGCGTCCAGCCCGACGAGTGCGGTCACCGCCGGAACGTCGCCGGGACCGCTGATCGAAGCGGCCCTGTTCGGCTACGGCTACGACGACGTCGAGGTGGTCGAATACGTGCTCACCCTCGACCAGACCCTCTCCATGACCGCCGACGGCGACGCCTCGGGGTTCGGAACCGGCGACTACGAGCTGCCGGTCGACATGGAGGCGACCCTGCAGGCCGAGATGAGCCTCCGCTACGAGACGAGCCCGGGACCGGAACCGGGGACCACCACCCTCCGCATCACCTCCGAGATCACCGATCTCGCCATCCAGGGCACGATCAACGGCGAGCCTGCGAGCGACGCCGACATCGCCGAGCTCGGCCCCGGGGACATTCCTCCCATCGACGTCACCGTGGTCGTGGACGAGCGGGGCAAGGTCGTCGACCTCCAGAGCGCCGGTGAGGACCTCGGCGCCCTCTTCAGCGGTTTGGGCGGCCTCGAGAACCTGGGGACCGCCCGGCTCGGCCGCCCGGTCGGACCGGCCTTCCCCGAGGAGCCGGTCGGTGTCGGCGACACCTGGACCGAGACCACCGAGACGGAGGGCCCGGAGGGCCCCATCGTCACCCGCGCCACCCACACCGTCGTCGGCACCGAGATGCTCGCCGGCCGCGAGGTCCTCGTCGTCGACAGCGTCTACGAGACCGATGGGTTCTCGATCGACTTCACCGATTTCCTCCGAGGCTTCTTCGAGGGGCTGGCCGAGACGGCCGGGGATGAGGGCTCCGCGGAGGTCGGGGACATGCTCGACCAGCTCGTGTTCCGCATCGAGGTCGCCCCCACGACGAACACGGTGACCTCACGCTTCGACCCGGAGGAGGGTCTCGTCGTCACCGCCGACGGGAGAGACGACACGGGCCTGGCGATGCGGTTCAAGGGCCCCAACGAGGAGACGGGGGAGATGGAGAGCCTCGACCTCGACATGACGATCACCCAGTCCCTCACCTACGAGCTCGTCGACCCCGACGCCTGATGCCGCCGCCCCGCCGGGGCCGCCCCGGCGGGGTCCGCATTTCCACTATCGGGACCGTAGAAATTAGGCTGGGTACGTGACCGCTCAGACCCCCCTCCTCCAGATCGAGAACCTGCACGCCGGGGTCGACGACGTCGAGATCCTCAAGGGCGTCGACCTGACCGTCGAGCGGGGCCGCATCCACGTCCTGATGGGCCCCAACGGATCCGGCAAGTCCACCCTCGCCAACGTCCTGATGGGCCACCCGTCCTACGAGGTGACGGACGGCCGCATCCTCTTCGACGGGGAGGACGTCACCGAGATGCCGGCGGACGAACGAGCCCGGCGCGGCATGTTCCTCGCCTTTCAATACCCCGAGGCGATCCCCGGGGTCTCCGTCATCCAGTTCCTCCGCCAGGCGCTCTCCAACCGCCACGGGATCGACTACACGGTGCTGGAGCTCCGACTCAAAGTGATGGAGGCGATGAAGGACCTGGGGATGGACTCCACCTTCGCCGACCGCTACCTCAACGAGGGATTCAGCGGCGGTGAGCGGAAACGCAACGAGGTCCTCCAGATGGCGATCCTCGAACCCAGCCTCGCCATCCTCGACGAGACCGACTCGGGCCTCGACATCGACGCGCTCAAGATCGTCGCCGAAGGCATCGAGAAGCTCAGAGAACCCGCACGCGGGTTCCTCATCATCACCCACTACCAACGTCTCCTCGACTACGTCACCCCCGATGAGGTCCACGTCTTCATGGACGGTCGCGTCGTCGAGACCGGGGGACCCGAGCTGGCGAAGCGTCTCGAAGAGGAGGGCTACGAGGCCTTCCGACAGGCCGAGGTCGCCTCATGACGGGACTCGAGCACCTGAGGGCCGACTTCCCCGTGCTTCGGCGTGAGATCGGCGGGAAGCCCGTGCATTTCCTCGACTCGGCCGCCAGCTCCCAGAAACCCGTCAGCGTGCTCGAGGCGATGGACGAGTTCTACCGGTGCTGTTACGCCAACGTCCACCGCGGCGCCTACACGCTGTCGGTGGAGTCGACCGATCGCTACGAGGCGGCCCGCACCCGGGTCGCCTCGTTCATCAATGCACCCGATCCCGACCAGGTGGTGTTCGTCCGGGGTGCCACGAGCGCCCTCAACCTCATCGCCCATGGTTGGGGCGGAACCCATCTCCGAGCGGGCGACCGGATCCTGCTCACGGAGATGGAGCACCACGCCAACCTGGTCCCGTGGCAGATGGTGGCCGCCCGAACGGGAGCTCGCCTCGACTTCATCCCCCTCACGCCCGAGTACCGCCTCGACCTCGAGGTCTTCGAGGACAAACTGGATGACGACGTCGCCGTCGTGGGCGTGACCGGGATGTCGAACGTCCTCGGCACCATCCCCCCAATCCCCCGAATCGCCGAGGCGGCGAAGGGCGTCGGCGCCCTCGTCGTCGTCGACGGGGCGCAGCTCGTCCCCCATCAGCCGGTGGACGTCCAGAGCCTCGGCGCCGATTTCCTCGTCTTCTCCGCCCACAAGATGCTGGGGCCGACCGGGATCGGCGCCCTGTGGGGTCGTCCCGAGCGGCTCGAGGAGATGGAGCCCTACGAGGGCGGCGGCGAGATGATCGCCGACGTCCAGCTCCACAGCTCGACCTGGGCCGCCATCCCCCATCGGTTCGAAGCGGGCACCCCTCCCATCGTCGAGGCCGTCGGGTTCGCGGCCGCCATCGACTACCTGGAGAAGGTCGGCATGGACCAGATCGCCGCCCACGACGCCGATCTCACCGGCTACGCCCTGGATCGACTCGCCCAGGTCCCCCAGCTCAGCGTGTACGGCCCTGCGGGCGTCGAAGGCCGGGGAGGAGTCATCTCCTTCACCCTGGCGGACGTCCATCCCCACGATCTGGCGACGATCCTCGACCAACACGGAGTCTCGGTGCGGGCCGGACACCACTGCGCCAAGCCCCTGATGCGCCACCTCTGCGTGCCGGCCACCGCCCGGGCCTCGTTCTACCTGTACAACACCCGCGCCGACGTGGATGCCCTCGTCGCGGCGTTGGGAACGGCATCGGACCTGTTCGGAGTCGGCTGAGGAAGGCGCAGATGTCCTTGGAGGAACTGTATCGGGAAGTCATCCTCGATCACTACCGCAACCCGCGTCACCGCAAACCCCTCGACCGGGCCGACGCCCACGCCGAGGGCGTGAACCCGCTCTGCGGCGACGAGGTCACCGTCGAGCTGACGGTCGCCGACGGCACCATCACCGACGTAGCCGCCATCGGCCAGGGCTGCTCGATCAGCCAGTCGAGTGCGTCGATGATGACCGATGCCGTCCTGGGGAAGCGCATCGAGGAGGTCCGGGAGCTCATCCACCGTTTCAAGGCGATGATGGACATCGATCGGGAGGTGGACCTCGGCCTTGATCCAGAACGCCCCGGGGCGGTGTTGGGAGACCTCGAGGCGCTCCAGGGCGTCCGCCGCTACCCGGTCCGGATCAAATGCGCCAACCTTCCCTGGACGACCCTGCAAGAGGCCCTGGACCAGCTCTCGGACTCTTAGGTCCTTCTTGATCCCCTGCTGATGCGCCCCTGAGGCGCACCCCGGCACGATGTCCTCAGAAGCTAGGGATCAGGAGGTCTCGAGATGGAACGAAAGATCTGGACGACGGCAGCGGCCCTCACGGTCGTCCTGGCCGTGACCGGAGTGGCCTGGGCAGGTCTGCCGCGGGCCGAGGAGACGACCGCCACCGTCGCGGTGCAGAACGAGTTGGTCGCCCCGGCGGGTGACGCCGGCACCGTGACGCTCCGCAAGGTCGACGCCGGCCTCGAAGTGGTGGCGGTCGACCCGGCCGCGGGATGGGACTACACGGTGAAGCACGCGATCGGCAACGAGGTCGAGGTCGACTTCCGTTCGGCGAACGGTGAGGTCGAGTTCGACGCCGAGATCCGTAACGGCGAGGTGCGCATCAAGGTGAAGGTGAAGATGCAGGCGACCGTGACCCCTGCCGACACCTCCAGCACCACCGAGGTGTCCGTGCCTTCGACCGGCGACACCACCGCCACGTCGGTCGCCGACACCTCGTCGACCACCCTCGCCGACGTCACCTCCACCACCGTGGCCGAGTCGCCGTCGACCACCGTGGCCGACTCGCCGTCGACCACCCTCCCCGACGTCACCTCGACCACGATGTACGACGATGACGACGACCACCGCACGCCGACGACGGTCTACGACGACGATGACGACGACGACCGGAGCACCACCTCGACCACGGCGCCGAGCAACGACGCCGACTACGGGACCAAGGTCTTCGACGTCCTCGGCATCGGCACCGTCACCATCGAGCGGGACGCCGACGGGATCACCCTGATCGCCGTCGTCTCGGATCCCGACTGGACGATCGAGGTCGAGAAGGCCGGTCCGAAGGAGATCGAGATCAAGTTCCGGTACAACGGCGAGAAGGTCGAGTTCGAGGCCGAAGTCGAATACGGCGACCTCCGTGTCAAGATGAAGCGGGAGTCCGATTCCTGACCGATCAGCCTCGTCCGAACACCACACGGAGAACCGCCCCGCCCTCGGGGCGGTTCTTCGCGTCCACTCGACCACCGGTGCGAGCGGCGGTCCGGGCGACGATGTCGAGTCCCAGGCCCGTGGAGCCGGCCCCGCTCTCACCCCGCCGCAGGGGATCGACCCCTTCCGGAAAGCCGGGGCCCTCGTCGACGACCTCCAGCACCGCCCCGTCACCGGTGTTCTCGACCCGGACCGTGAACCCGGTTCCCGGCGGCGTGTGGGCGAACACGTTCCCGACCAGGGCGTCGACCGCGGCGGCGACGTCCCCCGGGGGGAGCGGAACCGCCGTCGGTTCATCGGTCACCTCCACCACGAGCTCTCGGTCCTGATCCTCTGCCGCCACCGCCCAGAACCCGATCCGGTCCCGCACGACCGAGGCCAGGTCACAGGACGACGGGCCGTCGTCGGGCCGTCTCCGCGCCTCTTCGATCAGAAGGTCCACTTGACGCTGCAGGCGGTCGAGCTGGGCGAGGAGGGAGTCCCGCTCGTCGGAATCTTCGAGCCGCTCCACCCTGAGACGCAGCGCCGTCAGCGGGGTGCGGAGCCGATGGGAGAGGTCGGCCACCGACTCCCGCTCGGCGGCGAGGAGATCCTCGAGTCGCCGTGCCAGCCAGTTGAAGGATCGCGCCACCTCTTCGATCTCCAACGGACCTTCGAGAGGCACTCGGACCTGGAGGTCGCCCGCGCCCAGTCGACGAGCCGCGTCGGCGAGACGGGTGACGGGACGGACGATCGAGGTCCCCAACCGGTCGGCCACGATGACCGCGGCCGCGATCATCCCGATGCCGAGCACGGCGAGAAACGCCCATGCGGTCGCCACGCCCGAGCGGAGTCGGGCGTCGGTGACGAAGGCCGTGACCACGATCGGGCCTTCCCTCGTCACCACCGGCAGCGCCACCTGCCATCCCCCTTCCACCTCGTCCGCCACCGACCGCTGCTCGGCCGCCGCCAGGCGGGTCACCTCGCTCGGAAGCGCCGACCCGATGAGGGCCCCGTTGGGGAGGATCACGCTCACCCCGGAGGGGAGGGGACCGAGGAGGTCCCCGAGGGAGTCCACGTCGAGCTCATCGACCTGGGCGAGGGCGAGCGCCACGAGACTCCCCACCTGCTGGATGTCCCGCTCGGCCGCGACCCGGGCCCGAGTCTCCGCCTGATGCCGGACGAGGAGGGCCAGGGGGACGGTGAAGGCGATGACCACCAACGACGTCACGGCCAGGGAGACGAGGACGAAACGGCGTCTCACGATGCGGGATCGACCAGCTTCACCCCCACACCGTGCACCGTTCGCAGGTAGCGGGGTTTCTGGGCCGACTCCCCCAACTTCTTCCGGAGCCACGAGAGGTGGACGTCCACCGACCGCTCGCTCCCCCCGTAGGGTTCACGCCAGACTTCGGCCATCAGCTCCCGCTTCGAGACCACCTCCCCGACCCGTTCCGCCAACACCCGCAGAAGGTCGAACTCCTTCGGGCTGAGGTCGAGGGGTCGGCCGTCGAGCGACGCCTCCCTGGCGGAGGGATCCACCACCAGCCCACCGATCACGATCGGTCCGTCCCTCCTTCCCGATTCGGCTCGTCGGAGCACGGCGCGGACACGGGCCTCGAGCTGTGCCACCGAGAAAGGTTTCACGAGGTAGTCGTCGGCGCCCGCGTCGAGGGTGCGCACCACCGATTCGTCTCCCTCTCGAGCCGTGATGACGACCACCGGGACCTGCGACACCGCCCGAATCATCCGCAGCAGCTCTGAGCCGTCGAGGTCCGGCAGTCCCAAGTCGAGGATCACCAGATCCGGGGACGTGCCGACGACGAGCTGAAGCCCTTCCATGGCCGTCGCCGCCGACTCGACGTCATGGCCCTGTCGAGCCAGGGTCTCGGCGACGAGGTGCCGGATCTCGAAGTCGTCTTCCACGACGATCACACGCGCCATCGCCCCGGAGCATATCGGCGCCACCGGACATCCCCACACACCTTGACGAAACCTTGAGCACCCCTTGAGTACCGGAGGAGGGGTCGTCGGTCAGAATGAGGGGCATGCGGAGGTTCGCACTCGTCGTCGCCTGGTTGGGCGCCACCGCCCTCGTCACCACCACCGCCTGGGCGGTGGTGTCCGCCGTCGAGAACCGGGTGAGCGACCGGCCTCTCACCCCGCTCATCGCCACCACCGTGGCGGCGAACGACCAGACGACGACCACCACCACCCTCCCACCGGTGACGGACCCCTCCGCCGAGGAGGCGCCGTCCACCACCGACCACGAGCCCACGACCACGACCACGACGGTCCCCAGGACCACCACCACGACCGAAGGCAGCGTCGGCTCGACCGGCAACGGCGGGCCGAGGGTGACGACCACCACGACCACCACCTCGACGACGGTCCCCACCACGACCACCACCGAAGACACGACGACCACGACCACCTCACCGGACGAGTGGGAGACGAAGACGGTGGGCTCTCCCGGGGGCACGGTCACGATCCGTCACCGTCCAGGCGAGGTGGTCCTGATCGCCACCCAGGCCGCGCCCGGCTTCTACGTCGAGGTCGACGACACGGGCCCTCCCGAGGTGAAGGTCGAGTTCGAAGACTTCGCCGACACCGTCAAGGTCAAGGTCAAGATCCGATACGAAAACGGCGTCCTCGTCGAAGACATCACCGAAGACCAGAGCTGACCTTCAGAGGATCCCGCCCTCGGTCATCTTCTTGATGTCGAGGGCGGCGTCCACCTCGTCGGGGCTCATCAACCCCTTCTCGAGTACCACTTCCCGCACCGTGCGTCCGCTGGCGAAGGCCTCCTTCGCCACGGCTGCCCCGGCGTCGTAGCCGATGTGGGGATTGAGGGCGGTGACGACGATGACGTTCTTCTCGACGAGCTCTCGGGCCCGGTCCTCGTTCGCCTCGATGCCGGTGACGCACTTCTCCGCCAAGACGCGGGCGGCGTTCCCGAGGATGGTCACGGCCTGGAGGAGGTTGTGGGCGATGACCGGCATCATCACGTTCAGTTCGAAGTTGCCGTTGGCTCCACCCCAGGTGATGGCCGCATCGTTGCCCATGACCTGGGCCGCCACCATCATCACCGCCTCCGGGATCACCGGGTTGACCTTGGCAGGCATGATGGAGGAGCCGGGCTGGAGAGCCGGGAGCCTGATCTCCCCGATCCCGGTGACCGGGCCACTCGACAACCAACGGAGGTCGTTGGCGATCTTGAACAGCGACGTGGCGATGGTCTTCATGGTCCCCGCCGCCTGCACCGTGGCGTCCTTGGCGGCCTGAGCCTCGAAATGGTTCTCGGCCTCACGGAAGGGGATCCCGGTCCGCTCGGCGATCACGGCGATGACCTTGGCGGCGAACCCCTCGGGACAGTTGATCCCGGTGCCCACCGCCGTGCCGCCGAGGGGAAGCTCTTCGAGCTCGGGCAGCACCTTCTCCGCCCGCTCGATGCCCTTGCGAACCTGGGTCGCGTACCCCGAGAACTCCTGCCCCAACGTCACCGGGGTGGCATCCATGAGATGGGTGCGCCCCGACTTCACGACCCGTTCGAAGGCCCTCGACCTCTCCTCCAGGGCGAGCGCCAACGCCGACAGTCCCGGGATCAACACCTCACGGATCTCGGCGGCGGCAGCGACGTGGATCGCCGTGGGGATCACGTCGTTGGACGACTGCCCGAAGTTGACGTGATCGTTGGGGTGGACCAGTTTCGAGCCGAGGGCGCCACCGAGGATCTCCGAGGCACGGTTGGCGATCACCTCGTTGGCGTTGGTGTTCGTCGACGTCCCCGAACCGGTTTGGAAGATGTCGACGGGGAAGTGCTCGTCGAGCTCTCCCCGGGTCACCTCATCGGCAGCCTGCTCGATGGCCTTCGCCGTCTCGGCGTCCACATACCCCTCGGGCCCCGCCACGGCCGCGACCGCCCCTTTGATCAACCCGAGCGCCCAGATGAACCGCCGGGGGAAGCGAATCCCCGAGATCGGAAAGTTCTCGATCGCTCGCTGGGTCGAAGCTCCGTAGTAGGCGCCGGCCGGAACCCTGACCTCGCCCATCGAGTCCTTCTCGGTGCGATACTCCACGATCCTGCTCCTTCGTCGACGGCTCCCAGAGTACGCCCCGACGAAGCAGGGCGCGACCGCCGAAAGTCCTCAGACGTCGAAGGGCGTGTCGGTGAAGAAATCCGAGGGTCGTCGCTCCGCCGCGCTGGTCACCGGCTGCAGACCGAGCCGTTGACGCAGGGCCTCGTATCCGCCGGCCTCCAGCTCCTCGGCGAGTTCGGGACCGCCGGAGGAGACGATCCTTCCGTCCATCATCACATGGATCCGATCGGCCCGCAGATACTTGAGGATCCGTGAGTAGTGGGTGATGAGCAGCACCCCCAGGTCGGGGCCCCGCATCTCCTCCACGGCGGCGGCGACCTCCCTCACGGCGTCGATGTCGAGCCCCGAGTCGATCTCGTCGAGCAGGGCGGCCTTGGGGCGGAGCACCGCCATCTGGAGGATCTCCGAGCGTTTCTTCTCGCCGCCCGAGAGGTCGTCGTTCACCGATCGGTCGAGGAACTCGACCGCCCCGAGCCGCTCGGCGAGCTCCCGAGCCCGGGCCAAGGTCTCATCCGGGTCGACACCTCGCTCTTCGGCCGCCTCTCGGAGGAGCTCGGACAGCTTCACCCCGGGGATCTCGACGGGGTACTGGAAGGCCTGGAGCAGACCGAGACGGGCCCGAGCGTCCACGTCGAGGTCGAGCACCTCGGTTCCATCGAGGAGGGCCGAACCGGAGACGTGGTAGCCCTCCTTTCCCGTCAGCACGTGGCAGAGGGTCGACTTTCCTGATCCGTTGGGACCCATGACGGCGTGGACTTCGCCGAAACCGACGTCGAGGTCGACTCCCCGAAGGATCTCCACCGAACCGACCGAGGCGTGCAGGTCGCGGATCGAGAGGGCCGAGTTCATGACGACTCCAGGGCGAGGTAGACGTCACCGTCCTCCACCTTCACCCGATAGGTGGGAACGGGTCGAGTTGCAGGCAGGGTGAGCGGCTTGCCGCTCCGCAGATCGAAGACGGCCCCGTGACGGGGACATTCGATCTCGGTGTCGAAGATTTCCCCCTCGGCGAGCGAGGCCTCGGCGTGGCTGCACCGGTCACCGATGGCGTACACGGCGTCGTCCACCCGCACGAGGGCGATCCGATGTCCGCCGACCTCCACCCGCACGGGGCGCCCCGGCAGGAGGTCGTCGAAGGAGGTGACCTTCACCCAGGTCATCCCAACCTCCCGGCGGCCTGAGCGGCGGCGAACCGGTCGTCGACCTCCCGACGAAGCGGCTCTGCCATCGCCTTCGATGGGAGACGTTCGATGACCTCCTCGAAGAACCCGTGGACGAGCAGGCGCTCCGCCCGGGGTCGGGACAGACCCCTGCTCATCAGGTAGTAGAGGTGCTCGGCGTCGAGGGGCCCGACGCTGGAACCGTGCCCGCAGACGACGTCGTCACAGAGGATCTCCAGGTTTGGTACCGAATGCGCCTTCGCCCCTTCGGAGAGGACCAGATTTCGGTTCGTCTCGAAGGCCGAGGTACGGGCGGCGCTGGGCGCGATCCGCAGCAGGCCGGTGAACACCGACTGGGCCTCGTCCTCGACCGCCCCCTTGAGGAGGACGTCGGAGCTGGTCGACCGCCCCACGTGGTCGATCACCATGCGGTAGTCGAGCACCTGCCTGGCCTCGCCGAAATACAGGCCCACCACCTCGACCGAGCTGCCGTCGCCGTCGAGGCGCACGCCCAGGTCGAGCCGAGCCAGGGCGCCCCCGAGTCCGGCCTCGCCCACCCGCAGCGTGGCGTCGCGGTCGAGGCGGGCCCGCTCGTGGGCGACCAGGGTGGTGGCGTCCCCCAGGAGTTGCACGGTGGTGAAGCGCAGCCGCCCTCCCGGCGCGACGTCGAGGCCGAGGAGTGGAGCGATCACGGCATCGACGTCGTTCGGGCTGCGGTATACGACCACGACGTTGACGTCGGCGTTCTCGCCGACCTCCACGACCACCTCCGGGAAGGAGATCGTCCCTCCGGTGGCGGCCTGGAGCTCGATGACGACCGGGCGGGGCTCGACGACGCCGGCGGGGACCCGAAGGGCGGCGCCGTCACCGCCGAAGGCGAACCCGGCGGCGGCGAACTTGTCGACACTCGGGTCGACCAGACGGGGTGCCTCGCCTTCGAGCCACAGGGTGGCGGCCGCCGTCAGTCCCACGGATTCGCCACCGTCCACCGTCACGGCGTGGCCATCGACCACGACGGCGTGGCCGACGGCGTCGGTGATGGCCGACACGAAGGGGCCGGGGGCGAGGGGGTCGCCCGCCCGCTCGGCGAGCGCCAGCGCGTCGAAGTCGACGTCGATCTCGACGTACCGCCAGGCCTCCTCGGTGTCGGAGGGTGGCGGTGTCTCCTGGTAGATGTCGAACCCGGCGACGCGTCGCCGAACGAGAGGTTCGGGAGCGTCGCGATTCAGAACCTCGAGGGTCGTGGCATTCAGGGCGAGCACGGTCTCTCCGCAGACAGGGACTGGCCGAATCGTATTCGCACTATCGCCGTATTGGAAATTGGTCGAGCATCGACCGCGCCCGCCGGAAGACGTCGTCGAGCATGGACTCGGTGAGTCGCCCCGTGAAGGTGTTCTGTTGGGAGGGGTGATACGACGCGAGGAGTGTGGCCGACCCCAGCTCGACCTCCACCCCGTGACCGAATCTCGGACGTGGACGCGGGAGATCACGGCCCAGGTCGTTCCAGGCGCGCAACACCCCCTGGAACGCCACCCCACCGAGGGCGACGAGAACCTTGGGGTCGAGGAGCTCGAGCTCACGTACCAGGAACGGACGACACTCCGTGGCCTCGGCGGCGGTCGGTCGGTTCTGCGGCGGCGCGCACCGGGCGACGGCGGTGATCCAGCAGTCGGAGAGGGTGAGGCCGTCGTCGCGCGTGACGGAGGTGGGACGGTCGGCGAATCCGGCCCGGTGCAGCGCACGGTAGAGCCAGTCCCCGGAGCGGTCGCCCGTGAACATCCTGCCCGTGCGGTTGGCGCCGTGGGCTGCAGGGGCCAACCCGACCACCACCAGCCGCGCGGAGGGATCTCCGAAACCCGGGACGGGACGACCCCAGTAGACGTCGTCCCGGTAGGCGGCCCGCTTGGCACGGGCCACCTCCTCCCGCCATGCCACCAGCCGCGGGCACCGACGACAGGCGACGACCTCCCGTTCCAGCTCGACGAGGCTCACTCGCTGCCCGCCGGTCTCAGCGCCTCCACCGTCACCTTCGAGAGGGCGTTCCACAGCATCCATCCGAACCCGAACTCCTCGGCGGAGTCGATCTGCTCCCGAACCTGGGACGGGTCGTATCCGAAGTCCTGGAGCCACGGCCGGACGACCGTCCCCGAACCGAGCCGCTCCACCCCGTCGACGAGCGCCTGATACACCACCTCGCCCGGGTAGTCGTTGGGATTGTCGAACCCGAACCAGCCACGCCCGTAGTGGCTGGGGTACAGCATCGGGGAGATGACGTCGACGACCTTCGCCACCTCCGGCCAGAGCTGACCGATGCCCCCGTCGTCCCGGGCGGTGGTCGTGAACCCGAAGACGTCCGCCGCCACCGCACATCCGAGGGGGTGGAGCTGATCCCGAGCCCGCTGCAGGAACCCGACGATGGTTCGGACCCTGGTCTGGGGGTCGGATCCCTGGTCGAAAACCGTGGACGGGCCGAACCCGTCGGGGTAGCGGACGTAGTCGAACTGGATCTCGTCCACACCGCGGGTACACGCCTCACGGGCGATCTGGAGGGCGTAGTCCTGTGCCGCCGGATCGGTGGGATCGAGGAACCACTGCCCTCCCTTGCGGTACGGGGCTCCCCGTGCCGTGTCCCACACCGCCATCTCCGGAGCACGCCGAGCCGCGATCGGATCCTGGAAGGTGACGATCCGTCCGACGACGTAGAGACCGGCGGCGTCGGCCTCACGGACCACCTGGTCGAGCCGGTACGGCTCCCTCGCCACCGTCCCCAACTCGACCGCCGTCGCCACCTGCGAGTCGTACCACACGAGGCCGTCGTCGTCCTTGAGGTCGATCATCAGGGCGTTGAGCTCGGTCGTCTCCGCCATCCGGAGATACTGGGCCCGCCGGGCGGGATCGGCGAGCATGTCACCGCCGATGTGGACCGCCTTCACCACCAGAGGAACGAGTCGGATCTGCTGGAAGCCCGGGCCTCCATCCCATTCGACCGCCGTGTTCTCCCACGCCGGGCGCCAGACGTCGACCGGTCCCGGTTCGGCACGGCGCAGGACGAACCGTCCGTCGTCATCGGTGGTCGTGGAGACCCCTCCGGAGGTGATGCGTACCGCCCCGACGGGCCGTCCCTCGGGGTCACGCACCTCTCCCCTCAGCATCCGCGCCTGAACCCGGAACCGGACCGGACCTTCGGGGCGGACCCGGATCGGCATGGTCCGGGGCAGGTATCCGGGGACCTCCAGGGAGAGCCGCGTCCCCGGAGGTCGCCACTCCAGGAGGACCGCCCCCGTCTCGTCGGTCACCCCCAACGAGTCACCGTCGGCGAACACCTCGGCTCCCACCACCGGATCCCCGTCCTCGTCGACGACGAGCACGGGGACGTCGGCGCTCCCGGCGGCGACCCGCCAACCGGCGAGTCCGGCCCAGAGGAGGGTGACGAGGAGGAGCAGCCGGAGCTGCCTGCGTCGGGACACCGCAGACAGGATACCGACCACCCGCCGCCAACCATCCCGCCGATATGCCAGGATTTTCCATTGTGGTTCGGAGCGGCGAGTGATAGCGTTGCCTCCCAAGGGGACAGAGGTGATGAGGTGGCAGAGCACCGCCGATCCGGTGCCTCGGTGGCGGATGCCGTAGGCCTCTACCTCGACGAGGTGGCAGATCACTATCTGCTCAGCGCCGAGGACGAGGTCCGGCTGGCCAGGGCGATCGAGCTGGGACGACGCGCCCAGGGACGTCTCGACGGCGACCCGTCCCTCGATCCGGCCGAGCGAGCCCGCCTCGAGCAGCTCGTCGAAGAGGGACGCGACGCCAAACTCACCTTCATCCGCTGCAACCTCCGGCTCGTCATCTCGATCGCCAAGCGATACACGGGCCGGGGCCTCGACCTCCTCGACCTCATCCAGGAGGGCAACCTCGGCCTGATCCGGGCGGTCGAGAAGTTCGACTGGCGCAAAGGGTTCAAATTCTCCACCTACGCCACCTGGTGGATCCGCCAGGCCATCACCCGCGGCCTCGGCAACAACGCCCGCACGATCAGGCTCCCCGTCCACATGGTGGACGTGGTCCGGACCGTCCACGACACCCACCAGCAGCTCTCCGAGGAGTTCCACCGGGCCCCGACGATCGACGAGATCGCCGCCGTCTCCGGACTCGACCCGGACCGGGTGGAGGCAGCTCTCTCCGCGCCGACCGACACCGTCTCCCTCGACCGGCCCGTCGGCGACGACGGCGACGCCGAACTCCACGAGTTCATCTGCGACGACGAGACCCCCGACCCCTTCACGAGCGCCCTCGAACGCATGCGGGACTCCGAGATCCAACGGGCGCTCTCGATGCTGACCCGCGAGGAACGGGTCGTCCTCACCCTCCGATTCGGGCTCGACGGCCGCGACTCGTGGACCCTGTCGGCCGTCGGCAAGCTCCTCGGGATGACCCGGGAACGGGTCCGCCAGATCGAGAGCCGGGCGCTCGCCAAACTCCGTCACCCCTCTGCTGCGGTCCATCTCGAATCGCTCCTCTGACCTACGACGGGACCGGGTTCCTGGCCATCGGAGCACGCTCGGGTAGCCTGACTGCCCGATGGATGCCATCAGCAGCGAGATCGTCGACGCCTTCCTCCGCATCGCCGTCTCCGGCGGCCTCGGGGGGCTGTTCGGCGGTTTCATCGGAGGGCGGGGCAGGAACCTGATCGGCTCGATCCTCCTCGGCATCATCGGCGGCATCTCCGCCTCGGCGATCCTTCGGATCGCGGGCGTGAGGGCCATCATGAACGCCGGTGAAGGGTTCGGATTGGTCTACGGCTTCATCGGCGGCTTCCTGTTGGCGTTCGTGGTAGGAGCCTCCAATCGCTGACCTCGCCCGCCCCGGAGTCACCAAGCTCGACATCGCCCGCGACTGGCTGCCCCGGTACACGGGGATGCCGGTCGACGGCTTCGGCGAGTACATCTTGCTGACGAACTTCGCCTACTACGTCGACCGGTTCGCCGAGCGGTTCGACTGTCGGATCACCGGGACCGACCGCCCCATGCAGGCCGCCACCAACGACGACGGCCTCACCATCGTCAATTTCGGGATCGGGACGGCGAACGCGGCGACCATCATGGACCTGCTCACGGCCCGCCAGCCCGCCGGCGTGCTCTTCCTCGGCAAGTGCGGGGGGCTCAAACACTCGACCGAGATCGGGCACTTCATCCTCCCCATCGCCGCCATCCGGGGAGAAGGAACGTCCAACGACTACTTCCCACCCGAGGTCCCGGCCCTCCCCTCCTTCAAACTCCACAAGTTCGTCTCCGATCGCATCGTGGCCCGCGGTCTCGAGTACCGCACCGGCGTCGTCTACACGACCAACCGCCGGGTGTGGGAACACGACCAGGAGTTCCTCGCCCGCCTCCGTCGGCTCACCGCCATCGGCATCGACATGGAGACCGCCACGCTCTTCATCGTCGGACATGCCAACCGGATCAGCCGCGGGGCGTTACTGCTGGTCTCCGACGTGCCCTTCCATCCCCAGGGCATCAAGACCGAGGAGAGCGACGCCCAGGTCACTGCCGAATGGTCCGACGTTCACCTCGACATCGGGATCGAGGCGATGACTCAGATCGCCCGGGAGGGGGAGCCCATCAAGCACTTCACGTTCTGAGTCGGCCGGTAGAGTCCCAGGCGTGTTCGGCTTCCTGTTCTCCCTCGTCGTCGCCGCGTTCGCCGGATGGCTGGGAGCACGGCTGGCGGGTCGCGACGAGCCCCTCGGATGCCTCGCCTCGATCGTCCTCGGGTTCATCGGGTCCCTGTTCGGATCGTGGCTCGCCCGCAACCTCGGCCTGCCCATGTTGTGGACGATCAGGGACTTCCCGGTGATCTGGGCCGTCGTCGGCGCCGCCCTGTTCGTCGCCGTCCTCAACCTGCTCGGCGGGCGACGCTGACGCCACCCTCAGCCGACGGCGCCCGCCTCCGCCATGTTGAGCTCGATGAGACGGTTCATCTCGACGGCGTACTCCATCGGCAGCTCCTTGACGATGGGCTCGATGAATCCGGCCACGATCATCGACGTCGCCTGATCCTCGGTGAGACCGCGGCTCATCAGGTAGAAGAGCTGCTCCTCCCCCACCTTCGAGACGGTGGCCTCGTGGCCGATCTCGGCGTCGTTCTCCTCGATCTCCATGTACGGATAGGTGTCGGAGCGACTCTTCTCGTCGAGGATGAGGGCGTCGCAGCGGACGAAGCTCCGGGAGTCCTCGGCACCGGGCTCCACCCGGACGAGTCCACGGTATCCGGCCCGCCCGCCGTCCTTCGAGATCGACTTGGAGACGATCGTCGACGTCGTGTTGGGGGCGGCGTGGACCATCTTGGCTCCCGTGTCCTGGTGCTGGCCCTTGCCGGCGAAGGCGATCGAGAGGACCTCGCCGTGGGCGCCCGGCTCCATGAGCCACACCGCCGGGTACTTCATGGTGAGTCGGGATCCCAGGTTGCCGTCCACCCACTCCATCGTGGCGTCGGCGTAGGCCATCGCCCGCTTCGTCACCAGGTTGAAGACGTTGGACGACCAGTTCTGGATCGTCGAGTACCGACACCGGCCGCCCCGCTTGACGATGATCTCCACCACCGCGGCGTGGAGGGAGTCGGTGGAGTAGATGGGGGCCGAACAGCCCTCCACATAATGCACGTAGGCGCCCTCGTCCACGATGATGAGGGTCCGCTCGAACTGACCCATGTTCTCCGAGTTGATCCGGAAATAGGCCTGGAGGGGCTGCTCGACGTGCACGCCGGGGGGAACGTAGATGAACGAGCCTCCCGACCACACCGCCGAGTTGAGGGCGGCGAACTTGTTGTCGTTGGGAGGGATCACCGTCCCGAAGTGCTCACGGACGAGGTCCTCATAGTCCTTGAGGGCGGTGTCCATGTCGGTGAACAGGACCCCTTGGGCCTCGAGCTCCTCCCGGTTCCGGTGGTACACCACTTCCGAGTTGTGAACGACGATCCCCTCGGCGATGAAGTTGTGGGGTCCGGCGACTTCGATGTCGTACACCGGAGCGACATCGGCCTCTTCGATCTCGACGACTCGCGCGAACCCGAGGTATTCGGTGGTGTGCGCACGGAACGTGGCCCCCCTCGCCGACGTGTTGCCCTGCCGATACTTCCGGAGGCCCAGGCGCTCTCGGCGCTTGGGGTTGCGAACCGGGATCCGTTCCACATCGCCCGACAGCCCGAGCCGGTAGCCGGTGATCCGTCGAGCGTCGTCGAAGGGGTGGGCCGAGGTGAACCGGTGAGGCCCGGACACCCGCAATCCACAGAGCAGCGCGAGCTCGGCTGCATCCGCCAAGAGGGATTCGTTGGCCGAGGTGAGGCTCAGCGCGTTGCCGTGACGGTCGGGGCTCACATACCCGTCCGCATCGACGTACCCGGCGAGCAGCGCGAGGCGTTGCTCGAGGGGGAGTGAGAACACCCACTCCGGCATTCGCTTCGTGTGGGAGGTCCCCCCGACGCCATTCGCCTCGAGCCACCGGACGAGCGGCTTCGACGCGAAGGCCACCCTCCATTCGTCGGGTGCGGTCACCTCGAGGCCGAACAGGTCCCGGACCACTCGGGCGACCTCCGCCCGCAGCTCGGTGTCCGACGCCGGAATGGCGACCTCGACGCGGTAGGTTCCGTGACGGGCCTCGTTTCGTGTGTACCCGTCTCCCAGCCACAGCCCGAGCAGCCACATGAGATCCGACGAGGTGACCCGGGGGTAGGTGGGAGGAGTGTCGTCCAGGGCCGTCAGGGGATGCGCCTCACCGAAGGCGGGCAGATCCCGAGAGACCGCGACCAGGTCACCCACCTCCAGCTCGGCGACGGTCTTCCAACGCCGCTCGTAGCGTGCCCGCTGGCGACCCGGCTTGCGTGCGTCGACCAACGTGAGGATCGGATGGTTGTCGGTCGCGTGGATCGTACGTCGAAACCTCCCGCCCACCGTGACCCGGTAGGTCTGACGGACATCGGTCTGCGCCGCTGCCTTCACCGGGGCCACCCTCAGCTCACCGGTCTCCTCGTCCAGAGAGAAGACCCGATCCCCCGGTGCGATCTCCTTGATGGGAACAAGGCCCCGATTGGCCGTGTAGACGCGGACGTCGCCCCGCAGGCATTCATACTGCGCGGTGACCCCGGCCAGGTATTTCCGCTCTGCCTCGGGGATCCCCAGCTTCTCGTAGGTCTCCTTGATCTCCTCGGGGACCATGTCCCACGACTTGGCCTGACCTTCGGTGGGCTTGATGTAGTAGTAGATGTCGTCGAAGTCGATGGTCTCGAGCAGGCCGCCACCACCCCAGGTCGGCATCGGCTTGCGGAGGAAGCGCTGATAGGCACGCAGGCGGAAGTCGAGCATCCACTCGGGCTCGCCCTTCATCTCCGACATCTGCCGGATGATCTCTTCGGACAGGCCCTTCTGGGGTTTGAAGACGTACTCCTCCTCGGAGTCCTTCCAACCCAACTTGTAGGCGCCCAGATCGATGTCAACGGTTGCCATGCGGCCGCTCCTCGAGGGTCTTCACCAGATCGATTTCCACTACGCGGATAGTGTATATGAATTCGGCGGGTTCAGCGACCCACATGTTCGGCTTCGGCGGAGACCGCCGGCTCCCGGATGTCGGCCACCTCCAGGCGACGTTGGGGACTGCCCGAACGCAACACCCAGAAGCGGGCCACATGTCGGCGCCAATCCTCCAGGATGCGGATCGCCACCGGGCTCGCCGTCTCGGCCGCGAAGAGCTCCACCAGCGCCTTGAGCTCCGCCTCCTCCACCTCGTTGAGACGGCGCATCGCCGGTGAGGTGTCGGCGACGTGCCGGTTGAGCGTCATCTCCGGATCCCACACGTAGGCGATCCCCCCGGTCATCCCCGCCGCGAAGTTCCGGCCCACCGGACCCAGGATCACCGCCACGCCGCCGGTCATGTACTCGCAGCCGTGGTCGGAGCATCCTTCCACGACGGCGGTCGCTCCCGAGTTCCGTACGGCGAAGCGCTGCCCCACCGTTCCCGCCAGCAGGGCGATCCCGCCCGTCGCCCCGTACAGGACCGCGTTCCCGGCGGCGTGGGGCACATGGGCCGAGTCGCCCCGTCGGGGGACCACCACGATCCGACCTCCCCCCATCCCCTTGCCGACGTAGTCGTTCGCCGTGCCGGCGAGGCGCAGCTCGATCCCCGAACAGAGCCAGGCCCCCAGACTCTGCCCGGCCGTCCCCGACAGACGGACCCGGATCGTCCCCTCAGGGAGGCCCGCCGCCCCCTTCCGGGCGGTCACCTCACCCGAGAGACGGGCACCGATCGTCCGATCCACGTTGCTGATCGGATAGGAGAGCTGCACCGGATGCCCCTCCTCGAGGGCAGGAGCGGCATCGGCCACGAGTCGGGCGCTCAACGGCGAGAGCTCCATCCTCCGGAAACCGGGATGTCGCAGACGACCTTCGGCCCGTACGAGGAGATGGCTGAGGCCTTCGGCGAGGGGGTGGTCGGTCGGCTGCAGCAGATCTGCTCGCCCGATGAGCTCCCCCACCGTCCGTGCCCCGAGGGCGGCGAGATGACGCCGGACCTCCTCGGCGAGGAGCCGGAACAGGACGATGACCTGTTCGGCCGCTCCCGTGAACTTGGCGCGGAGATCCTCCCGCTGGGTGGCGACCCCGACCGGGCAGGTGTTGAGATGACAGCGGCGCACCATCTTGCAGCCGAGGGCGAGGAGCGGCAGCGTCCCGAAGCCGAAGCGCTCGGCGCCCAACAGCGCCGCCACCACCACGTCACGTCCGGTACGAAGTCCACCGTCGGTCTCGAGGGCGAGCTGGGACCGCAGACCGTTCGCCACCAGCACCTGATGCGCCTCGGCGAGCCCGAGCTCCCACGGCGACCCGGCGTGTTTGATCGACTCCAGGGGGGATGCTCCGGTCCCCCCTTCGCCCCCCGAGATGAGGATGGCGTCCGCCCGCGCCTTGGCCACCCCCACCGCCACCGTCCCCACCCCCGGCTCGGAGACGAGCTTCACCGAGACCCGGGCGGTCGGCTTGAAGGCCTTGAGGTCGTAGATGAGCTGGGCGAGGTCCTCGATGGAGTAGATGTCGTGGTGGGGCGGTGGCGAGATCAGACTCACCCCGGGTTCGGTGTGCCGAAGCCGGGCGATCTCGGCGGTGACCTTGTGCCCCGGAAGCTGGCCACCCTCCCCCGGCTTGGAGCCCTGGGCCATCTTGATCTGCAGCTCCTCGGCCGACATCAGATATGCGGGCGTCACCCCGAACCGCCCACTCGCCACCTGCTTGATCGCCGAGTTGCGGGGGGTGCCGTATCGAGCCGGATCCTCACCCCCCTCTCCCGAGTTCGACAGCCCTCCGATCTGGTTCATCGCCTCGGCGAGCGCCTCGTGGACCTCCGCCGAGAGCGCCCCATGAGACATCGCCGACGTGACGAACCGCCGCATGATGTGCTCCGCCGGCTCCACCTCCTCCAGAGGCACCGGCCGACGCTCCACGAAGGTGAGCAGATCCCGGATGGTGATCGGAGGGCGATCGTCGATCGCCTCCAGATACGCCTCCCAGTCGGCCGGGTCGCCGGACCGGACCGCCCGCTGCAGGGCCAGCACCACCGCCGGGCTGGTGACGTGATGGGGACCGCCTCGGCGCTGCTTGAAGTAGCCACCCACCATCTCTTCGCCGTCCTCGAACTCGGCGTGGAGGTCGAGGACCCGGCGAGCAATGTCCTCCAGGTTCCGGCCTGCCATCCGCCGGGGCGTGTTCCGGAAGGCGAGCTCGCAGATGTCGCGGTCGAGCCCGATCGCCTCGAACAGCTCGCTGCCCCGATACGCCGAGACGGTGCAGATGCCCATCTTGGACATGATCTTCAACAGCCCCGACTGGAGAGCCGACCGGTAGTTCTCCTGGGCGACGACGGGGTCGACGTTGACGATGCCCCGCTCCGCCAGCTCCCGCACCTGGTCGATCGCCAGGTACGGGTTCACGGCCGATGCCCCGTATCCCAGGAGGCAGGCCAGGTCGTGGGAATCCCGCATCTCGCCGGTCACCGCCACGATCGAGGCCCGGAGCCGGATACCCCGATCGATGAGGTGGTGGTGGACCGCCCCGACCGCCAACACCATCGGGATCGGCGCGTGCTCGGCGTCGGTCTCACGATCCGACAACACGATGATCGAGGCGCCCGACTCGGCGGCATCGGCCGCCTGCTTGCAGATCTGCTCGATCCGCTTCCGCATCCCCGCCGGGCCGTCGGCGACGGGCCACACGACGGGGATCCAATGGGAGAAGAACCGCGGGTCCCCGCTGCGGACGATCGCCTCCAGCTCGGCGTCGGAGAGGATCGGCGACGACAGCTCGATGAGATGCGCCTGCTGGGGTGTCTCCTCCAGCAGCGAGCCCCGGGCCCCGAGGTAGGTGCGGAGGGACATCACGAGATGCTCCCGGATCGGATCCATCGGCGGGTTGGTCACCTGGGCGAAGGCCTGGGTGAAGTAGTGGGTGAGACGCCGCGGCTCGGTGGCGAGGGCCGCCAACGCCGTGTCGTCTCCCATCGACCCGACCGGGGTCTTGCCTTCGGCCATCGGGGCCAACAGCAGGCGCCGCTCCTCCTCGGTGTATCCGAAGGCGCGGCACATCTTGGCGGGATCGAACCGGTCGTCGGCGTAGGGATCGAAGGGTTGCTGGACGTAGACGGTCTCGGTGTTGATCCACTCCCCGTAGGGCCGGCGACGGGCGAGGGTGGCTCGGACCTCTCGACCGAAGGCGACCCGGCCTTGCACCCGGTCGAAGAGGATCAGATCACCGGGACCGAGCTGACCGGTACGGAGCGCCTGGGCCTCCTCCTCGGGGCAGACGCCGGCCTCGGAGGCGACGAGAACCACGTTGGGGGTGAGGGACCAGCGCGCCGGTCGGAGACCGTTCCGATCCATCCCCGCCAGCAGGGAGACGCCGTCGGTCGCCACGATCGCCGCCGGACCGTCCCAGGGCTCGGTGAGGAACGCGTGGTACTCGTAGAAGGACCTCAGCTCCGGGTCGAGATCGGCCACGTTCTCCCAGGCCGGAGGGATGAGCAGCTCCTTGGTGTGGGCAAGGTCCCGCCCGGTACGGAGGAGCAGCTCGAAGACGTTGTCGAGGCTCCCCGAGTCGGACTGTCCGTCGTCGAGGAACGGCATGAGGTCGACCAGTCGGTCCCCCCACACGGGTGACGCCGCCCCCCGCTCACGGGCCTCCATCCACGAACGGTTGGAGCGGATGGTGTTGATCTCCCCGTTGTGGGCCAAGGTCCGGAACGGTTGGGCGATCGCCCACGACGGGAAGGTGTTCGTGGAGTAACGCTGATGGAAGATCGCGAAGGACGTCTCGAAGTCGGGGTCGGAGAGATCCCAGTAGAAGTCGGCGATCCGGGCGGCGGTGAAGAGACCCTTGTACACGATCGTTCGCCCGCTGGCAGAGGGGACCGAGAACCCGTCGAAGACGCGACCGCCCCGCTCCATCCGCTTCCGGGCCAGGAACAGCAGCCGCTCGAAGCCCTCGGCGTCCTCCTCCTCCGGGCCCTCCACCACCGCCTGGCGGATCACCGGCATCGACTCCCGGGCACGGACGCTGAGGACGTCGGGGTCGACGGGCACGCTCCTCCACCCGAGGAGACGGATCCCCTCCCGGGCGAGGGCGTCCTCGACCAGCCGCTCACCCTCGGCCACGTTGTCCGGCGGAAGGAAGACCATCACGACGCCGAGCTGCTCCGGCGACGGCGCTTCGAGCCCCCAGCCCCGCACCTCCCGGGCGAAGAGGCGGTAGGGGATCTCGGTGAGGATGCCCGCACCGTCACCGGTCCCGTCGGCGGCCTTGGCTCCGCGGTGGTCGAGCCGGACGAGACATTCCACGGCGAGACGCGTCAGCCGGAAGGAGGCGGTGAGATCCCGCGCGGCGATGAAGCCGACGCCACAGGCGTCGTGCTCGAACGACGGGTCGAGGAACGGAAGGGTCCTCTCCGGCCTGGGCATGGGTGGGGCTCCCGGGTCGGCGGAACGGCGATCTTACCTGCCCTGGACGGCCCTCCGGTCGGACCGGTACCCTCGAGGGCCCATGCCCGTGATCGTCGTCGGCGCCGACACCGCTGCCGGAGAGGCCGTCATCGCCGCTCTCCTCGCTCCCGAACGCGAGGTCCGGGCGTTCGTGTCCGACCCGGGGGTCGCCCTGCGGTTGAAGAAGGTCGGGGTGAAGGTGGCGCTCGGTGACGTCTCCGACGCCTCCCACCTCGCCGGTGCGGCTCTCAACTGCTTCAGCATGGTGTGCATCGAGGCGGCGGCCACCGACGAGCGGGACCGAGCCTTCGCCGACGACCGCCGAGCGGTGCTGGAGGCGTGGGCGGAGGCGGCGTCGGATGCGGGCGTCCGACGCGTCATCTGGGTGACCCGGGACGAGCCTCCGACGACCCGGGTCCCCGAAGCCGCCCGGGTCGATCCGGGGTTGACGCTCCCCGATCTGGCGCGTCGAGTGGCGGAGCTCGACGACGCCGCCGAACTGTGAGCGACCTCGCCGGGATCAGTCGAGGGGGATGGTCCCCAG
>Ga0256839_1001505_pt1 | contig 28183 bp, 30 predicted proteins | sample 354166metaG_FD_185968 | JGI IMG/M metagenome (GOLD analysis project Ga0256839, IMG submission 185968) | Hydrothermal vent microbial communities from Mid Atlantic Ridge, Atlantic Ocean - 354-166 | ecosystem: Environmental > Aquatic > Marine > Hydrothermal vents | place: Atlantic Ocean: Mid... | reverse complement strand
CATCTGTTCACGGAGCTGCCGAAGGCGGAAACGGTTGAGGCCATTGAAACGCTGCTGCCCGGAAACCTCAGCACGGATCAGATCAAGGTCGGGTGAGCAATACCGGCGTTTGTTAACCGCTTACACTTGTTTTTCTAGATCCAGATAATGGAATAGAAATAAAGTCAAAGCCCTATGGCCGTAAAAATTCTTCAAAATTTGTTTACTGGCGAGAAATTGAGGCTCTATGGAAAGCTGGAAAGTCTCTATTGATTTACCAGCACTTTATCAGGGAGAAGCGCTTCTATTTTATTCAACGCATGCTAAAAGAACTACAGACTGTAACGCCAGGCTCACTAGTGGAAGAATTTTCAACATCTCATGTTGTATTTCTCATGGCATTGCAGTCGAGCCATCAGCATCATCATACAAATATTGTAAATACAGTTCAGAAAAGGTGGGAGTGCCAAATCCACCATTGGGATTTAATTCGCGCCCAACAACAACCGGGGACAGACCACGGTTTCCACTGATCACACTGTAGGATTGCAGCCTGTCCCGAATGGCATCGGGAGAAATGCAGCCAAGACGGGGTCGCGCCGCGGCCGGGGTTGTCTGGCGTGGTGAGATGCGTACCGAAAGCCGGTCATGCCTGCCGTCAGCTGCTCCCGGCCACCATCGCCGCCAGCAGCCAGCCCAGGGCCATGCCGAGGGGGGCGCCCAGCAGGTAGTATTTCGCCGATACGCCACCGAGCAGTCGCAGCCAGGCGGGGGCGCGCGCGAGGGCCGGGCGCTGGTCGAGCAGCTGGAAACGTTCATCGTCGGCATGGCGGCGGCTGATCTCGTCGAGGCGGATCTTCCATGCCTTTTGAAACAGGGCGGTACGGCCGATGGACAGGGTCCACAGCAGGCACAGCACGAATCCGCCCAGCATCAGCGGACGATTGGCGGCGAGCAGGCCGCCGCTCAGTTGCAGGAACCCCAGCAGCAGGGCATTGCTGGCGAGCAGGAATTGCAGCTTGATGGTCTTGATGGGGTTTTCCGCCTGCCACAGGTCGAGCAGCTGGCGGTAGATTTGCAGGTCTCGCTCCCGCTGGGTGTTGTCGGCCATGGCGTGTCCGTGGCGTCAGTTGCCCGCTTGCTGTGCCTGATGGTCGGCCTGCACCTGCAACAGGGTCACGGCGCAGTGGTGCAGGTCGTCGTATTCGTCGCGTCCGGTGCCGTACTGCTGGTGGCCGCGATAGAAGAACTGGGAGCGGAAGCGGTTGTTGCCGAGTTTGCAGATGATGAAGTGGCAGTCGCCATCCTCCCAGTACAGGGCCGGGCGCTCGACCAGTTCCCGGTCGTCGGGGTGCAGGCGCAGTTCGACGTCCGCCAGCTGCGGCGGCACAGCCTTGCCATAGCGTTCCAGCAGGGTGGATTCGACGATGTTGATTTCATCCGAGGTGAATTCTTCGCTCATGGTTGTCTCGTCTGGGAGTGGAAATTGTGGTGTTTATCATAGCGTAACCTGCCGGCTGCAGTAGCCGCTCAGAACAGATTGCAAATTGCAATAAAAGGGTATGTGGGAGCGGCTTCAGCCGCGAAGAAATCTGGATTTACCCTTCGCGGCTGAAGCCGCTCCCACAAAAGCCCCACAAAAAGAGCAGAATGGGCGACCTGCATCAACTGCGACCCTGCCGGCAGGCACGCGCCCGCTGCAGCACCTTGCCGCCGAAGCGGGCGTTGATGTCGTCGGCGACGCGATCCACCGCCTTGCCCTCCGCCGCGGTGCTGGCGAACAGGTCGCCCTGCCGGTCGCTGTCCGCGCCTTCATCGAGGCCGCTCACGCCCATCCCCAGCAGGCGCAGCGGCGGGATGCCCTGCGCCAGTTCGCGATCCAGCAGCTGCGACACCGTCTGCCAGATGGCCTGGGTGGCATCGGTGGCCTCGCGCAGGCTGTGGGCGCGGGTCACGGTGCGGAAGTCGTCGTAGCGCAGCTTGAGCTGCACGGTGCGGCCGCGCTTGCCGTGGCGGCGCAGGCGCCAGGCCACCTGTTCGGTGAGGTCGAGCAGCACCGCGCGCAGGGTGTCCGGGTCGTCGATGTCGCGGGCGAAGGTGGTCTCGTGGGAGATGGATTTGGCCTCGTGCTCGGCCACCACCGGGCGCTCGTCGATGCCGTGGGCGAGGCGCCACAGCTGCCGGCCGTGCTCGCCGAACTGACGCCGCAGCGCCTCTTCCGGCTGGCGGCGCAGGTCGGCGATGGTGTGCATGCCGCGCTTGCGCAGCGCCGCCTCGGTGACCCGGCCCACGCCCCACAGGCGCGACACGGGCAGCGGATCGAGAAAGGCCTGCACACCGTCGGCGGCCACCTCGACGAAGCCGTCGGGCTTGTCGAGGTCCGAGGCGATCTTGGCCAGGAACTTGTTCGGCGCCACGCCGGTGGAGACCACCAGCCCCAGCTCTTCGCGCACCTCGTGCTTGATGCGCCGGGCGATCACCGCCGCCGGGCCGAACAGGCGTCGGCTGGCGCTGACGTCGAGGAAGGCCTCGTCCAGCGACAGGGGCTCGATGAGCGGCGTGTAGCGGGCGAAGATGGCCTGGATCTGCCGCGATACCTCGGCGTACAGGGACAGGCGCACCGGCAGCAGCACCAGATCCGGGCAGCGTTTCAGCGCCGCGCCGGTAGGCATGGCGCTGCGCACACCGTGTTGGCGCGCCGCATAGCTGGCGGCGGCGATCACGCCACGGCCTTCGGCCGAGCCGCCCACCGCCACCGGCCGGCCGCGCAGCTCGGGGCGCTCGCGGATTTCCACCGAGGCGTAGAAGGCGTCCATGTCGGCGTGGATGATCATGAGAGGATGTTACCCCAGTTCGGGTAAAATACCGCGCCAACCCCGTCGACGCCGAGTCCCGTCCCGTATGTTCCAGTTCACCGAATTGCCGCCCCTGTCGCTGTACATCCACTTCCCGTGGTGCGAGCGCAAGTGCCCCTATTGTGACTTCAATTCCCACCAGCCCGCGGGCGCCATCCCGGAGCAGGCGTATGTCGACGCCCTGCTGCGCGACCTGGCCGACGACTTGCCGCGCGTGTGGGGCCGCGCGGTTCAGACGGTGTTCATCGGCGGCGGCACCCCGAGCCTGCTGTCGGTGGAGGCCATCGACCGGCTGCTGTCCGGCCTGCGCGCCCTGCTGGCGCTGCGCCCCGAGGCGGAGATCACCCTGGAGGCCAACCCTGGCAGCGCCGAGCAGGCGCGCTTCAGCGAATACCGCGCCGCCGGCATCAACCGCCTGTCCATCGGTGTGCAGAGCTTCAGCGACGACAGCCTGCAACGCCTGGGCCGCATCCATGGCCGCCGCGAGGCCATCGCGGCCGCGGAGATGGCGCACGCCGCCGGCTTCGACAATTTCAACCTCGACCTGATGTTCGCCCTGCCGCAACAAACCCCGGCGCAGGCCGCGGAAGACGTGGCCACCGCCATCGCCCTGGAGCCCGCGCACATCTCTTACTATCAGCTGACCCTGGAGCCCAACACGCGCTTTTTCGCCCAGCCGCCCGCCCTGCCCGACGACGACAGCGCCTGGCGCATCCAGCAGCAGGGACAGACGCTGCTGGCCGATGCCGGCTACCGGCAATACGAGATTTCCGCCCACGCCCGCGAGGGCTGGCGCTGTGCGCACAACGTCAACTACTGGCAGTTCGGCGATTATCTCGGCATCGGCGCCGGCGCCCACGCCAAGCTCAGCGACGCCATGCAACAGAACATCACCCGGCTGGCCAAGCGACGCGGGCCGCAGGACTATCTGGCCGCGGAGCACAGGGAACAGCGGCTGCAGAGCGAGCGCATCGTTACGCGCACCGAGGTGGGGCTGGAATTCATGATGAACGCCCTGCGCCTCACGGAGGGCTTTGCGCCATCGCTGTTCGCCGCTCACACCGGCCAGCCGCTGACCCTGGTCGAGGCGCCGCTGCGGCAGGCCGAGGAAAGGGGCCTGCTGGCGTGGTCCGTGGACAACATCCGTGCCAGCGAAAAGGGGCGGCTGTTCCTCGATGACCTGCTGGGTATTTTTGCCGAAGGGGAGAAGGACGGTAGCGGGTCGACCTGAGCGCGGTTATGCTCACAGGGAGAAACCATGCGGGGAGGGAATACCATGCGTCGCCAACTGCAAATGGCCGGCCTGATGCTGTTGCTTCTGGGCAGCGCGTCCGCGCAGGCCTTCAACAATCAGCGCGAGGCCTTCATCGTCGGCCTGGGCATCGGCTATCACGGTACCGATCTCGACTTCAGCCACACGGCCAGCCCCACCGAAACCGACAGCGCCGCCGGGCTGGCCACCTCGGTGCGCATCGGCTTCGGCCTCAGCAACCGGTTTCTCCTCTATTACCTGAGCGAGGCCAGCTGGTACAAGCGCCGCGGTGACACCTGGTCCCTGGGCCTCAATGGCCTGGGCATGGCCTGGTACTTCTCGCCCCGCGCACCTTCGGCCTATGTGCACGGCGGCTATGGTTACAGCTACAGCTCACTGCCCAGCGAGGGCGGCAGCGACAGCAGCAAGTTCGGCAATGGCTACATCCTTGGCGCCGGCTACGAGTTCATGCCCCACCTCAACCTCGAGGCCAGCTACCTGCGCGCCAACCTCACGGACGCCATCGACAGCCCCTATCCCGTGCGCACCGGCAGCTGGCGGCTGATGTTGAACTATCTGTTTTATTGACCCCCCTACTGCACCGGGCGCGGCGCGGACTCGCCCTGGTCCAGCACCTCCAGGGCGCGCATGGCCTTGGGATAGCCGCGCGCGGCGGCCGTGGTGATCCAGCGGATCGCCTCCTTTTCATTTCGTGGCAGGCCCTGCCCGTAGTAGTACATGTAGCCCAGCACATACTGCGCCTCCAGGTGGCCGCGCTGGGCCAGGACGCGCATCAGATTCGCCGCCCCGACGTAGTCCTTCGACTGGTAAAGCAGCTTGGCGCGCTTGAACATGGCCGCGGAGACCTCTGCGGGAGAAACCGTCCGCGCCGGCGGCTCGACGGGCACGGTGGTGCAGGCGGGCAGGCCGAGGATCACCGCCACCAACAGCAACGGGGCCAGGCGGCGACAAAGACGGGATGACAAGGGAAATGACATGCGCACATAATAGCGCCACTTTCCCACTGGCCGATAGCCACCACTTCTCGTGTGGCGCCCTAAACAAATTCCACCGTCTGCCGTAAAGACATGCCAGCAATCGGGAAAATCGGTGCCCGCCCCTTACCTATTGATGCGCACACCAGTGACATCATCCATGCAGGCGGCCCACACCGCATCAGACAGGAGCATGAAATGGCCTCACGGACAGAACAGATCAACGGGATACTGCAGACACTGAAGAGCGATATGTCCGATATCGTCGCCAGCGTGCTGGTGTCGGTGGACGGCCTGGTGCTGGCCAGCCAGCTGCCGCCGGACATCAGCCAGGAAAACATCGGCGGCGTGGTCGCCACCCTGCTGCAGCTCACCCAGCGCGCCGCCAACGAGCTGCGCCAGGGCGCCATGGAGCAGGTGCTCATTCAGAGCGAAGAGGGCTACTCCTTCATCGTCGGCGCATCGGAGTCCACCTTTCTGGTGGTGCTGTCGAAGAAGGGCAGCACCCTGGGCCTGTTGATGGCCAACGCCAGAAACGCCGCCAACGACATCGCGGAAATCATGTAAGGGGATGACGATGGGTTCAACAGTGCTTTTCGACAACGGCGATCACAAGAACATCCTGATCGAAGACTTCAACTCCGGCCTCGCCGTGCAGGCCAACCAGCACCTCATCATCCATGGCGATGAAGGCATGATCCTCGATCCCGGCGGACACAAGGTGTTCAACAAGGTCGCCAGCGCCACCAGCAGCCTGCTGGAAGGCGGCAAGCTGCGTTACCTGTTTCTCTCCCACCAAGACCCGGACATCGTCGCCGCCACCAACGGCTGGCTGATGACCACCGATGCCGACGCCTGGATCTCCGCCCTGTGGCAGCGTTTCCTGCCCCACTTCGGCATCGACACCTTCGTCGAGGATCGTCTCAACCCGATCCCCGACGCCGGCATGATGCTCGACCTCAATGGCGTCGAGCTGAGCATCATCCCCGCCCACTTCATGCATTCCTGCGGCAACTTCCAGGTCTACGACCCGGTCTCCAAGATCCTCTACAGCGGCGACCTGGGCGCCTCGCTGGGCATGGATTACATCGAGGTCAGCGACTTCGACGACCACCTGCAATACATGGCGGGCTTTCACCAGCGCTACGTGGTCAGCAACAAGGTGCTGCGGCTGTGGGCAAAGATGATCCGCGGCCTGGACATCGAGATCATCGCCCCGCAACACGGCGCCCTGTTCAAGGGCAAGGAAATGGTCACGCGCTTCATCGACTGGTGCGAGACCCTCGAATGCGGCATCGACCTGATGGACGATGTCTACAAGCTGCCTGGCTGAGATACCGGGCAGGAGCGGGTCCATGCCCGCGATTATCAAGATATTGGACACGGGAAAACCTTTTTCTGAAGGGAAATTCGCCAAAACAACCGCCGGCCTTGCGCAATCAGGAATCCAGCGACAGACTGTATGGAAAAACCGTATCGCAAGGACGCCGATCATGCTATCAGCGGCAAGCGCCGTGACTACCGCCACAGCCGCGGGGCGCGGCGCATGGCCGAAAGCGCAGCCTTGTAGGTGAATGAGTTTTGCCCGAACAGCCGATACACCAGTGGATACTCGGCATACCGTTCCCGCTACACTTTTCGTTTGCCGGTCGCCCAAACGTCATGAGCGCATGCTGGGCATCGTATGCCGCACCATCGTCACGCATGTGATTTTTAAGCCCTTGGACTTCATTGCAGGAATGGAGAACCTGGCGCCAAAACCCAGCATGGACCTGACAGGATTTCATGACATGTTCGCGCCCAACAGCAAACAGCACGCCTTGGTACTAAGGAGTGCGTAGGATAGTCGACACAGGCGAGTGACGATCAAGCCGAGACGAGGCGGGTGGCATGAAAAAACCACGGGCGTATGCTGACATGTTAAAGGTTTTCTCATAACGTCCAGCGAAAAGGCGCAGGCGGTTATGTCGACCATCCTACATACCCATTAGTACATCAGCTGCGTATTCCACCCCAACGTGACCGATTCCGAGCTTTTTTGGAATCAGCGGTCACGATGTTGGAAAGCCCGGTCACGATCTCCGTAAACTCACCCAACTCACTGGAATTCTTTCACTTTATCCGGCACAACCGTCACCTTTTGCCTGGAGGAGACGAGGAATGCCGGCAGCGAGGATTCCAATGAATAAAATCATCGAAGTATTGCGCCTCAAGCACGAGGCAAAGCTCAGCCACGAGAAGATCGCCCGTGCCTGCGGGCTGTCCAAGAGTGTCGTCAGCAAGTACGTCAGCCTGGCCAAGGCCAAGGGGCTCACCTGGCCCCTGCCCGAAGGGGTGGACGAGGTGGCGCTCGAGGCGCTGTTGTTCCCGGCACCTTCGAGCCCCACCCGCTTCGTCCGGCCGGACGGTTTCCAGATCCACCAGGATCTCAAGCGCAAGGGGGTGACCCTGCAACTGCTGTGGGCGGAGTACGTCGCCCGCCACGGCGAGCAGGCCTACCGCTACAGCCGCTACTGCCAGCTGTACCGCCAGTGGCGAGTCCTCTCGAGCGCAGCATGCGCCAGCAGCACCGGGCCGGCGAGAAGGCCTTCATCGACTACTGCGGCCCGACCGTGCCCATCGTTGATCGCCATACCGGCGAAGTGCGTGATGCCCAGGTGTTCGTCGGGGTGCTCGGCGCCTCGAGCTACACCTATACCGAGGCCACCTGGACCCAGTCGCTGCCCGACTGGATCGCCTCGCGCCAGCGCATGCTGCGGTTCTTCGGTGGGGTGCCGGAGCTGCTGGTCCCCGACAATCTGAAGGCCGCCGTCACCCAGGCTTCGCGCTATGCGCCGAAGATCAACGAGAGCTATGCCGAGATGGCGGCTCACTACGGCACCGCCGTGCTGCCCGCACGGCCCTACAAGCCGAAGGACAAGGCCAAGGCGGAAGTGGCGGTGCAGATCGTCGAGCGCTGGATCCTGGCCCGCCTGCGGCATCGCACCTTCTTCTCGTTGGCCGAGCTGAATGCCGCCATCGCCGAGCTGTTGCTCGAGCTTAACGAGCGGCCGTTCCAGGGGCGCACCAAGAGCCGCAAGGATCTCTACGAATCCCTGGACCGACTGGCCTTGAAGCCGCTGCCCCAGGGCCGCTACGAGTACGCCGAGTGGCACCGCGCCAAACCGGGCATCGATTACCACATCGAGGTCAACAAGCGCTTCTACAGCGTTCCCCACGCCCTGGTCGGCCAGACCCTGGACCTGCGCATCACCGCCACCACCGTCGAGGTAATGACAAGGGCAAGCGGGTCGCCAGTCATGCACGACACGGTCAGGGACGCTTCTCTACCCAGGCCTCGCACATGCCCAAGTCCCACCAGGCCCATCGGGACTGGTCGCCGGGCCGCTTCCTGAACTGGGCCGCCGACATTGGCCCCTGCACGGCCCAGGTGGTCAAGCGGCTGCTGGAGGACCGTCCGCACCCCGAACACGGTTATCGCGCCTGCCTGGGGTTGCTCAACCTGGCACGGCGTTATGACCGGCAGCGGTTGGAGAAGGCCTGTGAACGCGCACTGGCGATCCGTTCGGCCAGCTACCAGAGTGTGGCCTCCATCCTCAAGCAGGGCCTCGACCGGCTACCGCCCGAGGAGGAGGCCGGTTCCCAGGAGACACTTCCCCTACACGGCAATGTGCGCGGCGCCGGCTACTACCACTGAGGGAGGAGAAGACCATGTTGAACCAACAGACCATCGAACAACTGCGCACCCTCAAGCTGACCGGCATGCTGGAAGCCTGAGAGCAACAGCGCGAGCAGCTCCAGACCCACGACCTGAGCTTCGACGAGCGGCTGGCCCTGCTGGTCGAGCGCGAGGTGCTGCACCGCGAGAACCGGCGGCTCACCCGTCTGCTCAAGGCCGCCAGACTCCGGGTCAATGCCTGTATCGAGGATATCGACTACCGCCATCCCCGGGGACTGGAGAAAGCCCGCATGGCGGCACTGGCAAGCGGTGACTGGATCCGCCAGTCGCTGAACCTGTGCCTCACCGGCCCCACCGGCTGCGGCAAAACCTGGCTGGCTTGTGCCCTGGGCAACCAGGCCTGCCGCCAAGGGCTGTCGATGCGCTACCTGCGCCTGCCCACCCTGTTCGAGCAGCTGCGCATCGCCCATGGGGACGGCTCGTATCCCCGCCTGATGAACCAGCTGCTCAAAATGAATCTGCTGATCCTCGACGACTGGGGTATCCAGAAGATCACCGCCGCCCAGCGGCAGGGTCTGATGGAAGTCATTGAGGATCGGCATGGCCGGCGGTCCACCCTGATCGCCAGCCAGCTGCCCACCGAGCACTGGCACGACTACATCGGCGAAGCGACCTTGGCCGATGCCATCCTCGACCGGCTACTCCACGGTGCGCACCGCCTCGAGCTGCGCGGCGAGACGATGCGAAAGATCGCCGGCTGCTTGACGGATCGTGACCGCTCAGCGTAGAAAATACATGCCAGTAAGGAACCGGTGAGCGTAGCGGTCACGTTCCTCGGAATCGGCGGTCATCTTCAGTGGAATGCGCATCAGCAAAGCAAGGCAAACCCAAAAAGCCAAAGCGTTAGATGAACGCAAACACCCGCTGGGTTAATAACTTGGGGACAGCAACTCAAGCGTATATTCGATATTGACATCTGCAGTGAATGCAGTGGCGCCACCAGACTCATCGCCTGCATTGACGATCCCGGAATCATCAAAATCCCACCCACCTGAAAGAAAAACAGCTCCGGAACCGACAGAGTTGTTGCCAGAAAACAGTCTCCACTCAGGCGGTGCCGTTTGGTCGACGCCGGTATTAACCACTCCAATACAAGTTGCTGCGACTCTGATGGGGCGCCAGAGATAATTCTGTTGACCTGAAGGTGAGCATTGAACAGAAATGGGCGAAAAGCTGGAGTTAAAGTTCAGGCACTAGTAGTAAAATTCAGCGCAAAAACCATGCGGCGATCAGGGAGAAGAGTGGTTATTCAGAAATGCTGGATTTTTGGAGAAAGGATATTTATGCTTCCGCCGCTCCACTCGGTAACAGCCCCGATTCCCTGGAGCCGGGGTGTTGTTGCGCTCGCATTACAGGTGGAACAGGCGGCTGTGGCTGCAAAACAGAGGGGGCGATAGTGTAGCTCAGCCAATCACACCCTCTTGACCGGATTAATCGCAAGGATAATACGAACGAGAAATGGCGTAACTGGACTAGGTCCGTATTTGAATTCACAGATCCAAATATATAATACGCTCCGGCAAGACCCTCTTAAGGGCGCTTTGAAATGGAAGCGCCCTTAACCGAAGCCGGCCAAAAGGACTATTTCATGCTACTACGGAGAGAACGCATGCTCATCAGAAACCTAAATCATATCAATGCATTCCTTCAGGTCGTCGACAGCGGATCGATTGCATCCGCCTCACGACGACTGAAAAAATCTCAAACCTCGGTCAGCAGCAGCGTCTGCAACCTGGAAATTGAACTGGGCGTGGACCTTCTGAGACGCGATGGGCACAAGGCGGTGCCGACTGATGAGGCGCGCAAACTCATTCCCCACATGAACAATCTTCTGAACAGCGCAGAAGTATTGATGGCCGTGGTCGACAGCATCACTACGGAACGGCCGAACCTCAACATGTACCTCGACAACACCATACCGAGCGCGTTCTGCGACATTATCGACGGTCTGGTGGTAGCGGAAAGCTTCGATACAGTGCGCGTGTTCCGTGGTTCTCCGACGGACGGCCTGAACATGCTGAAAAAAGGGGAAATCAATGTTGCAGTTACCATTCATGAAGAAGAAACTGGCGAGCAGTATTCCCAATGTGTTCTCGGCTACGGACGAACCTATGTGGTAACAAGCTCCAACCACCCACTGGCCAAGGAACCGCCCAACCGCACAAATGACCTGAAAAATTACCGGCAAATTGCACTTAATGCCCGAGAGCGATGTGTGCCGGGTCACTTCCAGCCAACAAGCAATGATGTTTGCTACGTCGAAAGCTATGAAGACATGCTCCGCCTGATCAAGAAAGGAGTCGGATGGGGAGTAATGCCGTACTACTACGCTTCACGGCACCTGGAATGTGGTGATCTGAAAAAATTGAACGAGGAGTATGAGAAGGATGGAATTCTGACCAAGATATACTGCTACTTCAGTGCATCACTCAAGTCTCACCGTGCATTCGACGAATTCCTGAACAAAGCCAGGCAAGCGATATACGCGCTGAAAATATAGTCCGCCCCCCGGATCAGGAGATTGCATAATGACCACGCTAAGTGTGACATTGGCCGGCATTCTGCTGGCCGTCAGCGCCATTCATGTCTACTGGGCCGCAGGCGGCAAGGCCGGTTTGACGGCAGCAATTCCACACACTGGAAACGAACCGGCATTTACTCCGGGCCGGATCGTAACACTTCTTGTAGCCTTCGCATTGCTGGGTATCGCAACGCTGCTGTTGTCATTGGGATACTTCCGTGAAAACCTGCCCGAGCCTCTGCTCACTGCAGCCAGATACGCCGCCTATCTCGCAAGCGCCGTGCTGGTCCTTCGCGTAATCGGCGACTTCAAGTTCATCGGAGCATTCAAAAAAATCAGAAACAGCCGATTCGCAACCCTGGATACCTATATCTACAATCCGCTGTGCTTGTTGCTCGCGATAGTATTCTTCAAGCTTGCCCAACACACCGGGGCCTGAACCGGTATTCCTAGATACGGGACAACGACCGGGAAAACTGGCCACAAGCGCTGTCCTGGAACATTCTCATGATGCCTTGCGGCAACCAACCCAGGACCCCGAATTTTATCGAACTCAGAATCCGGTGCTCGACATGGGCAGCCCTGCCGAACCAGAAGGATGCATCCCTGATTTTCTTAATCCTGGAATTCCTCAACGAAGCCAGATATCGAAAAATACAGGCGTCCAGTCCATGACGCTCCATCAGTCTGCAAAGAACCGCGCTGTCCTCCAATGCAAGACCAGCACCCATACCAAGGTTCGGTGTAACGGGATGCGCAGCATCACCGATAAGACCAATTGAAGCATTATTGTGCCAACGGATACTGCCGTCCGCTAACGGATGCAAAAGATACGTCGCGCCGGGACCAAGCGCCGATGCGACCCGTTCCCCGATCTCTCCAAAAGCACCGAGCATTGCGACGATATCACGCATCTGATACTGCCTGGCGTCCGCCAGCGATAAGCCTTGCTTAACCAAAAAAACGTAACAACGTCCCCGACTCAGCGGTATCACTCCCATCCGGACAGAGCCGTGATGAAGTTCGTAACCCTGGTTGTCACGCGACCAGCCTTCAACCACGAACCGCCAACAAACCTGATTCGTACTACGAAGTGCAACGGGATCACCGATCAATCGGCTGCGAGTCTGCGAATGGGCGCCATCGGCGCCAACAATAATCCTGCAGGAAATATGACTACCATCCGTTAGCCTCGCAATGTACCCACCGCGGTGTTCCCGCACCTGCTCGACCCTGACCCCAAAACGAAGTTTGCTAGTATCCACGCGATTCATCAGCAGCTCGTGCAAATCCTGTCGATGCATGGACAGGCACCGAGAATGATTTCCAGTCATGGGAAGGTTCAATATGGACGGGTTATGAGCTGTTCCGATGCCAAGGTAACGCACCTCATGCCCGTCAGGGACGATGTCCGTGCACACACCGAGCACGGACAAGGCGTGTAGCGCACTGCCCTGCAAAAGAATTCCCGCACCAAGTGCGCAAGAATTCTCGCGCCTCTCAACCAACTGATAGTCGATACCCATGGTGCGAAGACCGCTCGCCATCGAACAACCGGCTATCCCTGCTCCCACGATCAAGACATCCGTTTCCATCCCCCCTCCATGAACCCAAGAAACCAACATCGGCAATACTGCCACAAAAGACCCGATTCGCTAACCCCAATTCGAAATACTCGAGGTAGCCGGAAACAGACAGGAAATTGGCAAGGCATGTTCAACACCCGGATTCCCTGCGATCACCAACTAACTTCTGATGCTTGGACATCGACTTACCCCCTCCGAAATACATCTGATAAATTCTCGCCGCATTATGAAACAGTGACCGCACAGACATGCATCATTAAATCTGGCGGTAAAAAAAGAAGTACACGAGCGAGAGCAAATGAAAATCGGCATCTACTACGCTTCCACATCCGGCAACACCGAAGAGGTTACCTATCAAATCGGCGATTTCATTGGACGGGATATTGTAGAGATAAATGACATCGCCGAAGTTGGATTCCGAGGAATAAATTCCTACGACCTGCTGATGTTTGGAATCCCCACTTGGGATTATGGCCACCTGCAGACCGACTGGGAAGAACACTGGCAAGATCTGGATGAAATCGATTTCAGCGACGCAGTAGTCGCCTTGTACGGGCTCGGGGATCAATACGGGTACTCCGACTGGTACCTGGACTCAATGGGCATCCTGTATAACAAACTAAAGGAAAAAGGCGCCCGCATCATCGGCACATGGCCGAATGAAGGATATACATACGACAACTCAAAGGCGTTAACAGAGAACAGGAAACATTTCGTCGGTCTTGCCCTGGATGAAGACTCGCAAAGCATGCTGACCGAGGAACGCATCCGGCAATGGTCGTGCAATGTACTTGAAGAGTACGCCGAGCTGCTCGCCTGAACAGAGGAACTGATCATGTCAGCTTGCACAGACAAATCTGGCGGTAAAGAAAACCTAACTCAACTTCTGTTGTTCAATGAACATGAGCCACACAGTACCCTGTATCACTTCCGGGGGAAAACCATAACACGCGAGGAGATGAAACAGGCGGTAGCGTCGCTGGCCAGTCAGTTTTATCAAATACTCCAGCCCGGCGACAGTATCGTAATATGCCTCAACGACAGTCCCTCATTAGCAAGCGCCTTCCTGGCGGCGATGGCTATGGGCGCGATACCTACTGTTATCAATCCCAAATGCCGCACCGCGAATCTCCTCGGCATCACAAAACATTGCGGAGCTCGTGTGTTGATAGTAGAACCCGAGCGAATTCCCGATCTCCCGCCCATGACGGACACGCTTGTAATTGACAGGCCGGACGAACGGCTGTTCAGCGACTTCACTCTCAACGACAAGGTTGGCTACGGCGAACCCACCTGGAATGATTTTCACCGAAAACGCTGCCACGAGACATCCTATCTGCAATACACCTCAGGCTCAACAGCCGCCCCGAAAGCCGTGATACACACAATTAACACTACACTGGGGTTTTCCAAAGCTTACGCAGAAGGTCACCTGGCACTTTCTCCCGCTGACCTGTGTTACTCGATACCGAAAATATTCTTTGGATATGGCATGGGGAACAGTCTGTTTTTTCCCTTGTTAACAGGCTCGGCTGCAATCCTTGATGATCGATGGCCCAACCCGAGCCATATCATCGATAACATAAGCCGTTATTCTCCAAATGTGCTGTTTGCCGTACCGGCGGTATATCACATGTTGCGGGAACATGCAGAACTTGTAGCCTCGCTCACACGGCTGGCAGTGTCTGCCGGTGCACCGCTTCCCCGCGACGAATTTGAATTCTGGAAAAATAAGGGAATTGAAGTACGGGACGGGATCGGCGCCACTGAGGTTGGGCATATATTTCTTTCCAATCATGCGGGTCAGGCTAAAGCCGGGCGGACCGGAAGGCCGTTACCAGAATACCAATGCAAGCTGATAGACGCACAAGGCCGCCTCATCAAACAAGCAAACACGCGCGGCGTACTTCTGGTAAAGGGGCCGGGCGTAAGCCCCGGTTATTTAAAAATGCCGGAGAAAAATTCAAAAGTCTTCACCAGCGGCTGGTATCGCACCGGTGATCTGTTTCACTTCGATGACGATGGATACTACCGCTATCTCGGCAGGGAGGATGACCTGTTCAAGGTAAATGGACGAAAGGTGGTTCCCGCAGTGGTAGAACAAAAACTCAGTGGCGCATTTGATGAAGTCATTGAATGTGCCCTGACTCCCTCCACTCGCGAACGTGACAACGTGAAACCGACCTTGTTTCTGGTCCTCCGGGCCGGGAGCGATGTCAACCGACAGGTATACGCCGATTGGCTACGTGCAGAATTTGACTCACACATGCAACCTAGAACCATCGTTTCCCTCTCTGCCTTGCCGCGCAACGACAACGGCAAGGTAATAAGGTCGGAACTCATTGATCAAGCAAGCAATCTTCTGATGCTAGACATGGAATCCCAGGCACTATGCGAATAATGGCGGCACAGGTCATCATGCCCCGGGCGCCCGCTGGAGGCGACCGACCTTCGTGCGGGCCAAAAAGGTTCAAGGCCGCGCCGGGAGAATCTGGCATGGATTACCTGTTACCGGCCGTTGAGTCGGTACTGGCCCAAGGGAACGTGGCCGCAAAAGATATCGACTTGATTGTAAGTTTTTCCGTCTCTCCAGACCATCTTACCAGGGACAGCAGTATTGGAGGCCCAAGAATCGGGCACCCTTTGCAGAAGGAAATCTCCGCCCGCAACGCCTTTGTTTTCGATCTCATGGATACTAGTCTGGCAAAGGTACTTCACATCGTAAATACCCTGTCATGGCAGGAAGGGTACAAACGAATATTGTTGGTACGAAGTGAAATAAACCACTGCGTGAAAAACGACAGTCGATCGGGTTTTTCCATGCAAGACGGCGCAATGGCCCTGTTAGTGGCGCCCGTGAAGCATCAATATTTTCAGCAAAGCTACCTCGGCAAGGTATTTCCTCCGTTGGTCATGGAACTCAACACAACCATCCGAACACCGCAGGATCACAAGTGTATCATGCAATTTCCGACTGGTGAGAAACTCTTTGAGGCCATAGGAGCAACATCCGAAAAACTGTTAACCCCGCATAGGGAAAACAATATCGAGGGCATCATGGAACAATGGTTCCATGACAACACAGACAATAAGCCCTGCTATGGCCCCTTCCACCTGGCGCAGGAATTCATGATCCGTCTGAAACAACGCCGGCACGTAGAAATCGCCGCAGCAAGCTTTGACCCATTCGGACCTGCGATCGATATGGTGACCGCGATCATCAGTCCGGGTAACACAAATGCATAGAGTAAAACTGGCATCGATTACCTGCGAGCTCCCAACGAAAAAACTCGCCAACGATGACCCCATATTCCGCCATTTACCCGAGATGTCCAGTCGATGGTGGCGTTTCTGGGGGATAGAGACGCGGGGACACTTTTGTCCAAAGCGGGGGGAAAATGAATTTTCTGCGGCTCGCACCGCCGTAAATCGTTTGTTGCATAAAAACGATACTGACCCCGAGGACGTAGATTTGCTCGTTTGCTCGGCATCCAGTCCAATACTAACTGACAGCGGGGGAACTCTACCTAATACAGGTCCCCGCCTGTATCCCCGCCTGAGCCGCGTGCTAAAAGACTCTCTAAACCTGAAAAACGCTCTCGCATGGGACAGCCAAATGGAGTGCGCCAGTTTCTTGCTTAACATGAAACTTGCCTCGTGTTTTATTCAGCAGGGAAAAATAAAAACGGCCGTTATCGTGTGTAGCGAATACGTCTCTAACATACTCGATCCCACGGCACGAAGTTCAACCATATTTGCCGACGGATGTGCTGCTGCGTTGCTGACCAGAAGCGGTGATTTCAGCGATCTTCTTGGATCAGCACAGCACAGCAACGCGGATCACTATGAGATAGCAACCGGGAAGTGGCGGTTCCCCGAGCGCGAGGGGGTCGAAGACCGGGTAAAGCTATATTTCACGCTGCTTGAGGAAGGTCAGTCAACAATGCAGGAATTTGTGCCAGAGAATGTTCCAATAGCAGTTAACAATGCGTTAAACAATGCCGGGATAGAAAGCAGCCAGGTGGACCACTTCGTTTTCCACCAGCCTTCACCACTCCTTGTTCAAGCATGGGCGTCCTCGGTGGGCTGCCCGGAACACAAATATCTGCAAACGATGAAAAACAACGGGGTCATGGTGTCGGTATCAATACCCTACACACTGCATGCCGCACTGAACACTGGGAAAATCCCGAAAGATGGAATCGTTGTACTGGCCGGCGCCTCCACGGGCTGGGGATTCGCCGCCCAGGTATGGCGAATGGGTAATGTAGTTACTTGTTAACAAATCAACATAAACGAGAATCACAACAATGAACGAATATCACAAGATAATTCAGGAGTACGTCATCGAGGCAGCCGAACTCGACGAACGAGACATTGCTCCCGATGAGGATCTTATCGCCCTGGGCGTCGACTCCCTGGCAGGGCTAGAAATCACGGTAAACCTGGAAAAACAATACGGGATCAAAATTCCACCTTCCCGTTATGAGGAAATGACATCCATCGCCGCCATATCCGCTATCGTCGAGCAGCTGGTAGCGGAGAAAAACCACATGGCCGAGCTGGCGTAAGCGTCAAACATGGAAAATATGCCATCGCCCACAAAAATGAACGCTGACGAGATTGTCGTAGGAGCTGGCTTGACCGGCTTGGTATATGCCAACGTGGCGGCGGCGCATGGTCGTAACGTGGTCGTCCTGGAACAGCACACCAAGGTGGGCGGATACGCCAGCAACTTCAAGCGCAAGCGACAGTATATATTCGATTGTAGCCTGCACAAGATCACAGGCCTCGGCGAAAATGGCAATTTGGCGGACGCCCTTGAACGTGCCGGATTACTTGAGCTAATCGACTTCCACTTATATGAGAACCTGACGACATTTATTATCGGTGGCAGGGTCATAAAATTACCCGCCGATGGCCGGAAATTTTTTCAGTGTCTTTCGCGTGAATTTCCCGATCAATCGACGGCATTGGAAAAACTATCATCAGATATTCGAAGCCACGGCTATCAGAATTACATGCTTGCCCGGCTAGCGCTGGGTGAATATCAGATCGATCCATCGTTGATTATCGGCAGCAAGGCGCTGAGCAAGATAACCGCATTCGAGTATTTCAGATCGATCTTTGACAACGATGACCTGATCACATTGTTCTGCGCGCTTTCGGTCAATCTTGGCGTCGAGGCCTACGAAGCTGATGCACTCTATTTCCTGCACTTTGCATACACCTTCCTGTTCACCGACAAGGGCTATATCAAGGGTTCATCACAGACCCTGTCCGACATACTGGCGGCGGAGCTGGAAAGAAGGGGAGGGACGATTCTGGTTCGGGAACCCGTCACAAAACTAAAGGTCGCCGGAAACAAGCTAACGGGGTGCCAGACAAAACGTTACGACATCAGCGCAAAACATATCGTATTTACTGCCTGTCCCCATCAAATTGCCGAGCTTCTGCCGGAGCAATGCCACAGCACGGGTTTTTTCGAAAAGCTTGACAAGCTGGAATTCGGGCTTGGTGCCTTTATTGTCTATCTGGGACTTGATGCACCACCCCATGAATGTGGACTGACTGTCTCTGACTATCTCGTTGGAGACACCGATTACCTGCACAACGCAGAGGTAGCCCTCAACACCGATACACGGTATGACTGTTGGCCGCTGTCCATCTCCAACTATCACGAACTTGATCCCGATTATGGCTATGTCGTCCAGCTGGAAATTCTTGATCATAAATCCGACTGGTTTGACCTTGACCGCGACGCCTATCGAAAAAAGAAAAAACACATGGCGCTGCGAATAATCGACCGTGCATGCAAGAACTTTCCGGCGCTTAAGGATCACATCAAGTACATGGACATTTCAACCCCGCGCACCAACTACAAGTTTACCGGCTCTGGTGGTGGCTCCGCATTCGGTTACAAACCCGTACCGGGGCGCAACACCCGATTTCTCCAGACCCCTCCCGTTGCCGGTCTCCAGTTCGTTGGAACCTGGGTGAATGGCGCAGGTTACGAGCCCGCGATGTGTCTGGGGTTTACCACTGCAACACTTCGCAATCGCCTTCACACGCCAGAAAACTGAGGAACACATCATGAGCTGCAGCAATGGCATAAACGTGGATAATCTTCACCGCCTCACTACGGTTACACAGCGTCTCATCGCATCATCGGAAAAACGCTCAATGAGCACCTTGCACGATCATCCCTGGGATGAGCCGGTAACCGACTCGCCCTATCTCCGGAAAAGGGAGCGAATCTCTATCTATGGTACCGAGTATTGGGACAAAGCCAGAGAGGAAGAAATTCAGCGGCTCTCCATGGAGGAAACGATCACATGGTGGTCAGCGTTCATACATCTGGAGTCACTGGTGGTTGAATACTACATGCGACAGCTTAACAATGGAGCCTTCAACGATCTACCCGCAGTAATTCGCGACTACATGACCCATTTCATCAAGGAAGAACTGGTACACACCCTGGTTTTCAAGAAGTCTATCGCCTACTACGGCAGCGAGATTTATCCCATGCCGGATTTCCTGCGCAGCTTCTATGATGATAATGCCGGCACTGGCAAATATCCGCTCATGGCCGTCTATCTTACCATGATCATCGAGTGGATAGCCGACCAGTATCAACGCCTGGATGTTGATGCGGAATACGTTCATCCCATGGCCAAGAAGGTGGTGCACGAGCACTGGAAAGAAGAAATGCGGCACATAAAATGGGGACAAACGATGATCAAGAATCTGATCCACACAGACCCGGAATTTAAATGCCATGCACAGGAGTTAACGCCAGTTTATGTACGTCAGCTAATCGATCAGGGGGTTACCAACATAGATTGCTTTGACAGAGTCGGATTCTCTGACCCGGCCTTCAAGGACACTGAAACATTGCTCGACACCGTGCTCTATTCCGAACACCGACAAAAGCTGAACAGTGATCTTATCACGCCATTATTACACTATTTCATTACCTCAGAAATTTATGATGAATCCTATCGACATATTTGGGAAATGCACGGTTTCGGCAACGATTTGGATGCGTTACTTGACAAGGCATCCTGAGGAATATCCATGAAAGAAAGAAAATTACACTCCATTGACGATGTTATTGTATCGATGGAACACCGATTTCAAGCTGACTCCAGCAAGAACGTAAAAGCGAAATATCAATGGCTGATATCGGGGCCTTCCGGGAAGGAATTTTGCGTGCATGTTAACGACGGGACTTTCGAGGTGATTCACGGCCGAGTTGATGACCCAAGTGTCACATTTGAGACCGACGACAACACCTACCTTCGCCTGGTCAACAACGAGATTAAGGCGATGACCGCAATCCTGACCCGCAAGCTGATCGTGCGCGGGAACATCTACCTTGCAAGTAAAATGGATCAAATTTTCAAGTAGCATTTCCACACCGGATCACTGGAATCACAACATGTCAAACCCGGTAATAAGCGGTATGGCTTACCACCTTCCCGAAGCTGTTGTAGGCAATCATGAGCTGGTAAAAAAAATCCGCACCTCCGAAGCGTTCATACTTGAACGTACTGGCGTGGTGACCCGTCGCCACGCCTCACGGGAACAAGCGACCAGCGACCTGATGCTTCCCGCCGCGCGTGAGGCCATTACGAGCGCCGGCCTACATGTCTCAAGTATCGATTTCCTGCTGGTAAACACCCTGTCACCGGATCATCACGATCCTTCGCAGGCCTGCCTGCTGCAACCCCGACTTGGCCTCGGGCACATACCCGCCATGGATATTCGCGCCCAGTGCAGTGGTTTCTTGTACGGGCTAGAACTCGCAACCGGACTGCTGTCAACCGGGCAATACCGTAATATTCTTTTGGTGTGTGGCGAGTTGCTGTCAAAGCGCATGGACTGCTCGGACAGCGGGCGCAATCTCGCCATTTTGCTTGGTGACGGTGCTGCCGCCGCGGTTGTCTCGGCCACTGATGAAAGCCATGATGGCCTGATTGACTTGGCACTGGGCGCTGATGGCGCCTACTTCGATCTGCTGATGACCGCGAAGCCCGGCACCAGGGGAGACAGCTTCATATCCGAGGCCTCGGTGTCACAAGGCGAGGCCGAATTCGTGATGAATGGACGGCCCATGTTTGACCATGCCTGCGAGACCTTGGTCTCCGCTGCCGAGGGCATGCTGGCGAAACACCAATTAAACCTTTCAGACATTGATCACGTCGTCTGTCACCAGCCCAACCTGCGCATTCTGGAAACGGTGCGTGACCGGCTCGGAATTCCGGAGGCCAAACTCAAGATAACCGTGGACACGCTTGGCAACATGGCTTCCGCCTCATTCCCGGTCACACTGGCAATGCTGTGGCCCGAAATGAAACCTGGCGACACCATCCTGATGCTGATCTACGGGTCAGGCGCGACCTGGGGATCCGCCCTGTATCGCATGCCTTGTGCGGGATCCACATGCTGAGCGGTACTCTCCCTCGCCAAATTGACGAAGACCTCTATGTGCTGGGTAGCATGGATGTACCTGTGTACCTTCTTCACCTTGGCGATAACAGCTGGGCGCTGATCGAAGGAGGAATCAGTCGTGATACGGAACTGATATGGGAGCACATGATGGGCCTGGTTCAATCACCGGGCCATGTTCACTATTGGCTCATCACCCACAAGCACTACGACCATTGCGGACTGCTACCCTACCTGGTTCCCCGTCTGGAGAAAGTTCGAATACTCGTCAACCAGCGGACCTGGAAAAGCTGGCAGAAGCCAGGTGTGCGCAAGCTCATCGCAAACCTGAACGCTCGAATTCTGCACGAGGGACAGACGCTACCCCGTAGAGTTGATCTGCACACATTGCCCGTGCAGCTCGTTGACGGTAGAGACGCGCTTGAGCTAGGAGAAAAACATACTATAAGCGTAATATCTGCGCCGGGTCATTCCAGTGACCAGATCATTTTTCTTGACGTCTACCGCCAACGGCTATTCACCGCAGATGCCATGGGCGAGTTCAATGACGCCGATAATTTCTGGAACCCGTTGATGTTCAACAATGTCGCGCAATATCTGGATTCCCTTGCGCTTATTCGTTCGCTTGCCCCCCGACAGCTCATCACCGCCCATGACGGCATGTTATCTGGAGAACACGCGAAACATGCCGCTGATCACGCTCTGCATCAGTGCCATGAATTTATCACGCTGGCATCGCCCGAGTTGTCTGATGAACAGACACTGGAGCACTTCGCAAGGAAGCTGCATGGTCAGTGGGCGGCCCGGAGTGCGTCCTTCGTGCCTGCTGATCTGCACCTGAACAGCATGCGCTTCATGCTAAAGGGCATTGCTAACTATCAATTCACCAGAGAAGGGAAAACTCATGTTTGCTGATCTGAAAAACCGCCTGGTGCTCGTTACCGGCGGCAGCCGGGGTATTGGAAAAGGTATCGTGTCACACCTTTTGGACGCTAAGTGCAAAGTCGTTTTCACCTATCAGAACAACAGCAATGCCGCCGAGGATATTGTCGATACCGCTAACCATCAGGGAGCCCAGTGCTGGGCGTACCAGGCAGACGTTTCCGATCCGGACCGTTCACGAGTCATCGTTGACAACATCGAGAAAGATCACGGGCCAATTTACGGCCTGGTCAACAATGCGGGCATCAACAATGACAAATCATTTCTCACCATGCCCCATGACCTGTGGACCCGTGTAATCGATACCAATTTGAATGGCACGGCTTATCTCAGCCAGGCGGTAATGATGAAAATGCTACCGAGAAAGCAAGGCAAGGTGGTGATGATGTCATCGGTGAGCGGCATGCAGGCGAGTCCCGGACAGTCAAATTACTCGGCATCCAAGGCCGGGCTCATCGGACTGACCCGCACACTCAGCCACGAGGTTGCTCGTTACAACATACAGGTCAATGCGGTGGCTCCCGGATTTATTGAAACCGAAATGGTCGCCGGCATGAGCGAAAAGATGCGCAGCCAAATCCCCAAGATTGTCCCGGCGCGTCGCATGGGAAGTGTGGATGACGTGGCCAAATCCGTCCTGTTTCTGTTATCCGGGGCGTCGGATTACATCACCGGACACACCCTGGTTGTCGATGGAGGATTGAGCACATGACAAGTCATTGGCGTGAACCAGCGACACTTGTCAAATACTGTTCAGCACAACATCGCGCAGCGCGATATCGCGTTTGTGGCAAAAGAAAGAGACATTCCACATGACTGACATGATGAGACGCGTTGCCGTCACCGGCGTTGGCGTCGTTTCCCCTCTGGGCAGCGACAAGAACATTTTCTGGAACGGGCTGCTTGAAGGCCGTTCCGCCATCGAAAAAGTGACCAAACTCGATCCGAATCTTTATCCACGCAATCTCGCGGCCGAAATCAAGGACTGGGATCAACTGCCAGAAGCTGATGACCCCTCCCTGAAGCCGTATGGCCAAGCCGTGGCTTACAGCGTGGCCGCCTCGCGCATGGCCTTGCATGACGCCGGACTTGAAGCCGTCACGGATGTCCACAACAACTACGACGTTCTGATAGGCACCACCATGGGAAACCAGGATATCGTCGAGCGCATCATTAACGAATATGACCTGAGTGAATCAGACCCATTAAAAGACATTCGCGCAAAGGATCTGGGCCACTTTTCCGCCTCGCTTCTCAGCACGGAAGTGGCGCGCAGATTTGGCTTCAAGGGCAGCGCTCTTACCTTCGTCAATGCCTGTGCCGCGGGCAATTACGCCGTGGGTACGGCCTTCGACCGGATCCGCACGGGTAGAAGCAAAATGATACTTGCCGGCGGCGCCGATCCATTCAGCCGGACCTGTTACACCATATTTCACCGCCTCAATGCATCATCCGGCGATGCATGCCGACCGTTTGACCAGGAGCGCAACGGCATGGTGGTCGGTGAAGGTGCGGCAATGCTGGTGCTGGAAGACTACGAACATGCCCGGAATCGCGGCGCGAACATCTATGCGGAGGTAACGGGTTATGCCCTGACCTGCGATGCCTACCATGCCACCGCCCCCCATCCGGAAGGCCATGGCGCCATCAAGGCAATGAAGCGGGCCCTGCATGTTGCCGGCCTGTCTCCCGATCAAATCGATTACGTCAGCGCCCACGGAACCGGTACAGCAGCAAATGATCAGTCGGAGGCGACAGCCTTGCATGACGTCTTTGGTGATCGCCTGCCGCTGATCCCCGTCAGTTCCATCAAATCCATGATCGGCCACTGCATGGGGGCTGCAAGCGCCTTTGAAGCGGTTGCGTGCGCCATGGCGATCCACCATCAGCGGCTGCCTCCCACCATCAATACAACCATGGTTGATTCGGCCTTTCCCTCGGCTATGGATGTGGTTCCCGGGAAATCCAGAAATTCCCCCGTCAACCACGTAATGAGTAACGCATTTGCATTTGGCGGGAACGTTTCCAGCATTATTCTCAGCAGGCTTGCGCCAGACGACAGCAACCGTGTCCACTAGAAGGAAGAATCCATGCCTTTCATTATTGATGAATTTGTTTTCAAGATACCCGGCATCGAGTCGCCCACTCCATTGCTGGACACAATTGGCGAAAAACCGGCCGAGAAGCAATTTGACAACTATGACGCCAACAAATCCCTGGGCAAGAGCCGGCATCTCAGTGCCGCCACCAAGCTGTTGAGCAGCACCGCAACGAAATTACTCAGTCACACATCCCTTCAGCAAGTGATTGAATCCGCTCCGGCCCGGGTCGGCATATTCATCGCCGAAAACAACGTCAACCTCAAGGATGATTTCGATTTTGATTTATGCGCCAAAACCCATGGCCCGGATCATGTCAGCCCTCTACAAGCCCCCAATACACTGGCCAACGTGGTCGGCAGCCACTTTGCGCGGATCAGTTCGATCGAAGGCCCGAACAGCACTGTCTCCGCCGGCCAGCATGGTGTCTATCATGCCCTGGACATGGCCGAACTCAGTCTGCAATGCGGCGCCATCGATACTGCCATTGTTGGTGCGGTCAATGTCACGTCCTGCTACCACAAAATTCTGCAACAAGACCAAAGAGAGGTCTGCGTGGCAGCGCTCCTGTCACGAGCTCACGGGGATGCCGCTGTCACACTCTATCCGCCCTTGATGCGAGCCCTGCCGGACATCGATGAAGATAAAGTGGCAACACTGATCGCTCAACAAACCCGAAAACAACTGAAGCAGTCCGATGTCGACATGGTCTGGATTGCCAACGGACTCAGCCAACTAGATCCCGGCCGCTTCACCACCGTACTCACCACAAAAAAAACCAGCCCCTGCGTGGTTTCGGGCAAGCACTTGCTCGGGAATGAAGGGCACTGCGACCCACTGATACTCACGTGCCTTGCTCACGAGATGTTCAAGGAAGAAACATCGGACTGGTCACGGCTAAGCAAGGCAATGTTTGGGCCGGCTCCCGATCGGGCCAACACCATCGCTATCATTTCCTGCGATGAGCATAACCAGCTTTCAGTATTGATTATGGAGAAAGTGTGATGGAACTCGACCTTGCGAAGATCGATATCAAAGATCTCATTCCCCACCGTGAACCCTTCCTCCTGCTTGATCGGCTGGATCAGTACGACGGAAACGAAGGCCTGACCGCCGTCAAGGCCGTGTCCCGGGGCGACCCCTGGTTCGTCGGGCATTTTCCCGACTTTCCAATCATGCCCGGCGTACTCGTGACAGAGGCCCTTGCCCAGACCTGTGCGGCATTCATCAGCCTCGAAAGCCTGAACTCGGCGGAATCATCTTCCGCCAGCGAAAAACAAAGCTACATTCTGTTACGTTCGGATATGCGATTTCCCAAGGCCGTACTACCCGGACACCTGCTCAACCTGTCCGTAAAACTCTCCGAAAGAACATCCGCGTTTGACCTCTACACAACCCGCGCCCAACAGAACGGCGTGGTCTGCGCACGCGGGACACTCATGGTAGCGGCGATGCCCACGGATCGGTTATAGCCTCCGCCCCGGATAGAGGCCCGGCACGCTGCACAGTCCCGGGCGCTTCGCCCCGACCGCACGCGTCACGCTCTGATGCCGGCCTGGAAACACCGGACAAGAAAATGGCTGCGGGTGGTGATGACAGAAACAGCCATTGGCTGCGAGATACGCCTGGGGCAGGGATTTCCTGAAGCCCCGAACACGACAAGATCCATCCCAGAACAACATCACCGCGCGCCGATCAGCTCGATCTCGTAGCCATCCGGGTCGGCGACGAAGGCGATGATGGTGGTGCCTGCATTCATCGGCCCGGCATCGCGGATGATCCGGCCACCGCGCGCCTTGATGGCCTCCGTGGCCTGGTACACGTCGTCCACCTCGATGGCGATATGGCCGAAGCCCGTGCCCAGTTCGTAGTGGTCGACGCCCCAATTGTAGGTAAGCTCCAGCACGGTATTTTGCGCCTCGTCGCCGTAGCCGAGAAAGGCCAGGGTGAACTTGCCTTCGGGGTAGTCCTTGCGCCGCAGCAATTGCATGCCCAGCACTTCCGTGTAAAAGCGAATCGAGCGATCGAGGTCGCCGACGCGCAGCATGGTGTGAAGTATTCTCATGGGTTTTTCCTCCGCTGAAATCGCTGAATGCACGGACTTTAATCCGCCTGCAAACTCTTGGACACCACTTCGAAGACATCCTTCGACAGGCCGGGCTCGGCGAGCAGGCGTTGCAGTTGTGCCTGCATCAAGGCCTGGCGTTTCGGCTCGTAGTTGCGCCACTGGGTGAAGGGGCTGGTGAGGCGCGCGGCGACCTGCGGATTGAGCGCATCGAGTTCGAGGATGTGGTCGGCGAGAAAGGCGTAGCCGGCGCCGTCGATGGCGTGGAAGCAGGACGGGTTGGCGCTGGCGAAGGCGCCGATGAGGGCGCGCACCTTGTTGGGGTTCTTGAGGGTGAAGGCCTCGTGCTTCGTGAGTTCGCGCACGCGATCGAGGGTGTCGGGCAGGGCGGCGGTGGCCTGGATGCTCAGCCACTTGTCCACCACCAGCGGCTCGTCGCGCCAGCGCTGGTAGAAGGCGGCCAGGGCGCGCTCACGGGCCGCATTGGCCTGGCTGGCGAGACTGGCGAGGGCGGCCATGCTGTCGGTCATGTTGCCGGCGGTGTTGAACTGTCCCTCGGCGAGGGCGATGGCCTCGCTGTCGCCGATGCGCGACAGGTAGCCCAGGCAGGCGTTCTTCAGCGCGCGGCGGCCGATGGATTCGCCGTCGATGCGGTACTCGCCGCTGCCGGCATTTTGCGCATACACGGCCTCCAGCTGCGGGCGCAGGCGCTCGGCCAGCGCCCGGCGCAGAAAGTCGCGCGCCTCGTGAATGGCCTGCGGGTCGATGGGCTGGATGAATTCGGCGAGGTAGTTTTCCGCCGGCAGGCCGAGGGCCAGGGCGGCGAAGGCGGGGTCGAGACGGTCGTCGGCCAGGGTGCGGGCGAAGGCCTCGGCAAAGGCCTCGTCCAGTTGCAGGGGACGTCCGGCCTGGATGTCGTCCACCAGGCCCGCGAGGATCTTTACCGCCATTTTCTGTCCGGCCTCCCAGCGCGAGAAGGGATCGCTGTCGTGGGCCATGAGGAAATAGCGCTGGCTGTCGTCGAGGTCGTCACGCAGTTTCACCGGCGCGGAAAAGCCGCGCAGCAGCGAGGGCACGGCACCAGGGGGCACGTCACGGAAGACGAAGCTCTGCTCGGCCTCGCGCAGGTGCAGCACGCGGGTGATGTCGCCCGTCGCCGCCTCACCCTCCAGGCATAACGGCAAGTCGTTGCCCCCGGCGTCCAGCAGGCCCACCGCCAGCGGGATGTGAAAGGGCTGCTTGTGTGCCTGACCCGGCGTGGGGGGACAACTTTGCGTTATATTCAGGGTCAGCGTTTTCTGTTGCTCGTCGTAGTGGTGCGCCACGTTCAGCTGCGGCGTGCCGGCCTGGCTGTACCATAACCTGAACTGGCTGAAGTCGGCGTCGTTGGCGTCTTCTATTGCGCTCACGAAATCATCGGTGGTCACCGCCTGGCCATCGTGGCGTTCAAAGTAGAGGTCGGTACCGCGGCGGAAGCCCTCGGGGCCCACCAGCTGGGCCAGCATGCGCACCACTTCGGCGCCCTTGTTGTAGACGGTGACGGTGTAGAAGTTGTTGATCTCGACATAGGAGTCCGGACGCACCGGGTGGGCCATGGGGCCGGCGTCCTCGCGGAACTGGTGGGTGCGCAGCACGTTGACATCCTGGATGCGCTGCACGCCTCTGGAATTCATGTCGGCGCTGAATTCCTGGTCGCGGA
>Ga0256839_1001504_pt1 | contig 28202 bp, 27 predicted proteins | sample 354166metaG_FD_185968 | JGI IMG/M metagenome (GOLD analysis project Ga0256839, IMG submission 185968) | Hydrothermal vent microbial communities from Mid Atlantic Ridge, Atlantic Ocean - 354-166 | ecosystem: Environmental > Aquatic > Marine > Hydrothermal vents | place: Atlantic Ocean: Mid... | reverse complement strand
AGTTTTGGTCTGGTGAGGTGGTATAAATCCCCCTCAATCCCCCTTTAGCAAAGGGGGAAGTTTCAGAGGTGGCAGCCCTGTTTCCAAGGACAGCGCCGGTCTTGAGCGCGTGACCACTGATTGCAACGCATCATTTTTTTGCATCAATGGGTTGCTCACTGATTTAGATGCAACATGAACTCCGAAACTTGAGTTTAAGCCTCCCTCTCCCCTTGAGGGGAGAGGGTTGGGGAGAGGGGTGAAGCTCCCGACATTGGATATTGAGCATGTCACTGTCGTTCCTTTGCCCGACCGGTCTGAATTTGGGCGGAGCAGGCTAAGGCAGCCGCCGAACCCTGTATTTGCTGCCATTGAAGGCCATAACACAAATAGAATATATAGGCTATTCTCTACTGATGGAAACTCTACGATATCACCGCTTTTGGCTGTTCCTCGGCTTTCTCCTCGTCATTGCCACCCTCATCACTTCACTGATCCCACTGAACATGGGGCATGGTGTTCCCCATCAAGATAAGCTGCTGCACATGACCGGTTACGGCATGCTGACGCTGTGGTTTTTGCAGATCGTGCGCAATCAGAACGCATTGATCCTCATTCCGCTGGCCATGGCGATGCTCGGCATCTCCGTAGAGATTCTCCAGGGCCTAACCGGTTATCGCTACCCAGACAAGATGGATGCGCTCGCCAACGGCATCGGCTGCCTCGGCGCGGCACTGTTGGCGCTGACGCCAGTGCGGGACACATTGTTGAAACTGGAGCGGTTTCTTCCCTGAACTTTACTGTCACCAGCCGTTTCTGGGTGTGGCTACAGTTTGTTCCGGCACGCTCAACCAGAAATCCGGGCTAGGTTTCTATTCTCCCAGCAGTTCTTCCAGGGTAAAGAGATTACTTTGCTGCTTCTTCACTTCCCTCAACCCTTGCCTGATTTCATCCATGAGATCAGTGGAGGAGAGGATGGCTTGTGTTTCCAGTCACCCTTCGGACGCTTCTGAACTGACAAGCATGGCGTCAGTATGCCGACTGTCCCGAGCCATTCAGCCTCCTCCCCCGACCCGATGCACATCAGTCACATTCCGCAGCTGCGACAGTCGTGACATGAGGCGCATCAGTTCATCGTAACTGGCGACCTGAATCGTCAGATCCATGGTGACGGTCATTGTCTTCATGTCGGTGCGAGTGTCTGCGCGTAAGACATTGGCTTTGGTCTCCAGCATCAGCCGTGTGACTTCATTCAGCAATCCTGGGCGGTCGAAGGCTTTGAGCTGCAATTCGACGGTATGCAGGCGCGCCTGGCCGCCCCATTCGATGTCGATCAGGCGGTCGCGCTTGTCAGCGTCGAGATTGAAGATGTTACGGCAGTCACTGCGATGAATCGAAACGCCCTGCCCTAACGTGATATAGCCGATGACATCATCCCCCGGAATCGGGTTGCAGCAACGTGCCACCTTGGTCAGCAGGTTGCCAACACCGGCAACTTTGGCTTTGTCGTCGCTGATGAGCGGCGCCTGCTCAACCAGGAGCGGCGTTTCTTCATCCACTTCTTTCTGGAACAGCGCATCGAGCTGACCCTGGCGGATATCGCCACGGCCAATCGAGACAAACAGCTCTTTTTCGTCCCGGCAGTGAAATTGCTCGATCAGATCCTCTAGTGGCAACGGATGCACACCAAGGCGCTTGATGGTCTGATCGAGTATTTTCTTGCCGGCTTCCAGATTTTCGGCACTGTCCTGGCGGTGGAACCAACTGCGCACTTTGGAGCGGGCATTCGGCGAGATCAGATAGCCGCTGCGTGGGTCCATCCAGTTGCGGTTCGGCGCCGGTTGTTTGCCGGTAAGAATTTCCACATGATCACCGGTCTCCAGCTTGCTGGTCAGCGAGACGATGCGGCCATTGACCTTGGCGCCCCGACAGCGGTGTCCCACCTCTGTATGCACTGCATAGGCAAAATCCAGCGGGGTTGCGCCGCGTGGCAATTCGATGACATCCCCGCGCGGTGTGAACACGAAAACCCGATTGGCATAGATTTCGGTGCGGAAGTCTTCCAGCAGTTCTTCGTTCGAATCGCCATGCGCGTCCAGCAGCCCCCGCAGGGAGTTGACGACCTTTTGCAGCGCCGGATCCTGGGCTTTGCCTTCTTTGTAGATCCAGTGGGCCGCGACGCCCTGTTCGGCAAATTCGTCCATGCGCTGGGTGCGAATCTGTATTTCTACTGGTTTGCCACCGTCACCAACAACAACAGTGTGCAGTGATTGATAGCCGTTGGGCTTAGGGTTGGCGATATAGTCGTCGAACTCTTTGGGAATCGTTTTCCAGTGCGTATGGACAATCCCGAGTGTTGCATAACACTGGCTCACATCATCGACGATCACGCGCAACGCGAGAATATCGAACAACTCGTCGAGTTCGACGCCCTTGCGCTGCATTTTCTTCCAGATGCTGTAGATATGCTTTGGCCTGCCACTGATCTGCGCGTCAATGCCTGCTGTTGTCAGCAATGCTTGCAAATCGCTGCGAAACCTTTCGATATAGGCTTCACGGTCGGTTCTCCGCGCTTCAAGCCCCTTGGCGATCCGCTTGTAGCTGATGGGGTCGAGGTAACGGAATGCCAGATCCTCCAGCTCCCATTTCAGTGTCGAGACCCCCAGTCGATTCGCCAATGGTGCGAAGATCTCCAGTGTCTCTCGGGCGATACAACGCCGGTCATGATAATCACTTTTCGCCAGTAGCCGCAGCCGCTCCAGCCGATAGGCGAGTTTGATGACTACGGCTCGCACATCGTCCACCAATGCAAGCAACAGGCGTCGTAAACGTTCGGCCTGTTCCTCCGTTTTCCAACCGTCGTTTGAGCAACCGGGCAGTGTGTTCAGTGTGCGCACATTCCTGACCAGGCTTGCCACCTGCTCACCGAATTCACTGGCAATCTCGCTTTCGGGTAACACTTCGCTGAGGCGGCGGTCAGCCAGTAGCGCGGCGATCAACATGTCCTCGTCGGCATGCACCGTTTGCAGCGTCGCCACGACATTCTCGCCACGCGGCAGGTTTTCGTCGATCTCCACTCCTTGAGCACGCAGCAACAGCGCACGCCGATACCGCTCGCCGACCACGCAGGAACTTAATGTATTACTTGAAGTTACCATATATTTTTCTTAGTTTACCGTATGATATGACGAAGTCTTAATGTTAAATATTGAATGGATGATCTCCTGTGCAGACGCAGCAAATAAACGCATAGTGATACCAATCAGGTAGAATCCCGCCACACGCGGCAGCAAAGCAATAAGTATCCGGACACACCTCCATGACCTCAAACACCGTCACCATTACTGACAACCGCAGCGGCAAATCGGTTGAACTGCCAATCATCGAGGGTAGCGACGGCTACCCGACCATCGACATTCGCGCATTACATCGGCTGATGGGATTCTACACCTACGATCCTGGCTTCATGTCCACCGCCAGCTGTTCCAGCGCCATCACCTTCACCGATGGTGAAAAGGGCATTCTGCGTTATCGCGGCTACCCGATCGAACAACTGGCGGAACACAGCTCGTTTCTGGAGGTGGCCTATTTGCTGATTCATGGCGAACTGCCCACGGCCGACCAGTTCAGCCATTTCCGCGAGGAAATCATGGTTGAATACAACATGCTGCACGAGGCGCTGCAATCGTTCTTCGACGGTTTTCGTGAAGACGCGCATCCCATGGCGATTCTCGTTGGCGCCACCGGCGCGCTGTCCTCATTCTACCCCGATGCCAGCAATGTACATGATCCGGCAGTACGGATGAAAGCGACAAAACGACTCATCAGCAAAATGCCCACCATCGCGGCATGGAGCTACAAATACGCGACTGGCCGCCCCATCATGTATCCGCGTACCGATCTCGACTACACCGAGAACTTTCTTTACATGATGTTCGCGGTGCCCACCGAAGAATACGAGATCAACCCGCTGCATGTCAGGGCATTGGAACTGGTATTGCTACTACATGCCGACCATGAGCAGAACGCTTCGACCTCGACCGTCCGACTGACTGGCAGTTCGGATGCCAATCCATTTGCTGCCATTGCCGCCGGCATTGCCTCACTGTGGGGGCCGATTCACGGTGGCGCCAACGAAGCCGTCATCCAGATGTTGCAGGAGATGTCTGAAACCGGTGATATCGACAGCTATGTCGCCCGCGCCAAGGACCCGCACGACCGCTACCGGCTGGTCGGTTTCGGGCATCGCATCTACAAGAGCTACGACCCGCGTGCTGCGATTATCCGCAAGACCTGCCATCAACTGCTCGACGACCTGGGCGCTACCCACACACCACTGTTCGACACCGCCCTGAAACTCGAAGAAATCGCCTTGAATGACGAATATTTCATCGAACGCAAGCTCTACCCCAATATCGATTTCTACTCCGGCATCATCCTGCGCGCCATCGGCATCCCGCTGGAAATGTACACCGTCATCTTCGCGCTGGCGCGAACCGTCGGCTGGACTTCACACTGGAACGAAATGATGGAAGATCCCGAATCCCGCATCGGCCGCCCGCGCCAGCTCTACACCGGCTACCGCGAACGCGACTATATCCCCATCGAACAACGCCAACTGGCACCTTCTGGGCCCAAACCAGACTCAGCCGACTGATCCAGTTGCCTTGGTATACGCGGCAAGCAGCTTTTCTACCACGCGTGTCGGCTGGTATTCTGCCTTGAACAGTGCATGCGCTGCGATGGCGCGCTGGCGTAGCTCATTGCGCTCCTGACAAGCCGCTAGCAACGCATCCCGCAAGCTCTCCACGCTGCCGGGTGAACAAAAAAAGCACTCTTGCTCGGTCAGGAACTCACCCGGCCCCTCTGTCGTCGTGGCGACAATGCCTTTGCCTCGCGCCATCGCTTCCAGCAGCACAATGCCAAATGGCTCACTGAGCGACGGCAGCACGAAAACATCATGCGCATCCAGCAAGGCCACCACGTCATCGGTCCAGCCTGATAGCGACACAGCCTCGGATAAATCCAGCGATAACAGCAGCGCCGCCAGTTTTTCCCGTTCGGGACCATCACCTACCAGCGTGAGGCGGATATCTGGCAGCGCCTCGCGCATTTCGGTAAATGCCCGCAGCAGAACATCAAAGCCCTTTTTCTTCACGAACCGCCCATAGGCCAGCAGGCGAAGCGGGGCATCGGCCGCAATGCTGACCTCAGTCATGGGAAAGCGGGAAAAATTGGGCACCACATCGACCCGGCTTTCACCATTCGGGGAGGGAGAATATCCCGCATGCGCTTCGATATAGGCCTTGTGTCCCCGGGTCAGCGCAAGCAGACGGTCCGCTTTGGCAAAGGCTTTCACATTGCCATAGTTGTGCAGTGACGCCAGCAAAGGCAAATCGAGCCGCTTCACGGTGCCGGCAGCCAACGCCATACCTCGGCGCAGGTGGATATGCACGATCTCGGGTGCGAACTGCTGTAGCTGCCGACGCAAATGATATCTCGCCAGCGGATCCCAACGAGCCCTCACCCGCAGGCTGGCCATCGTGATACCGGCATGACCCTGAAGAAATCCGCGTCCATAGAACGCTGAATCCACCACGGCCAAAACCTCATGTCCCGATTCGGCCAACGCGAGGCAGGTATCGACAAACGCACGTTCGGCTCCGCCATAGCCTCGTCCCAGCATTAGCTGTACGATCTTCACATCGTCCCCTGTTGGTGATTTTCCTGTCGCGACAATGTATCGTCGCTCACCTTGCTGTCAATCCGGATCGCTGAACAATATCCTGCCGGAAATAGGCCAGAAGTTGTTGATAGACCTCAGGATAGTGCTCATAAAGAATATCTGGCGCGGTGAAAAAATACTCACAGACAACGGCAAAGAATTCCGCCGGATCGGTTGCCGCATAGGCGCTGATATCCCCTTTGTGCTGCGCAACATCCGAGCGCAGATGTTCATACGCTCGACTGAGCGAGCGCGTCCAGTCCTCGATGGCCATATCGGGGTGCAAGGGTGGCATGCCATTCGCGCGCCCGTTCAACATGTCGAGTTTGTGCGCAAATTCGTGAATGATAATGTGATGACCGCGATTGAGCCGAAAGCTGTCACGTTCCACATCGTCCCAGGAAAGAATCACCGGCCCCTGCATCCACGCCTCGCCGCCCAGTGCGCGGCTTTCGTCATGCACCAGACCGTAGTCATCCGATACTTGTCGCTCGACCACAAATGCGTCGGGGTAGATGATAATCGAGTGCCAACCGTCGAAACTGGAAATGCCCAATTCGAGGATTTGCACGCAGGCCTGTGCCGCGACAATCAGCTGCATCTCTGGCGTGATTTCAAGACCATGAGCCCCGGTAAACGATTTGCGCTGCAAGAACAGTGTTGTGAGCACTCGCAATCGCGCTTTCTCGACCGGCGTATAGCGGTCGATTAGCGGGAGTTGTCTCGTGACACCATGCCAGAGATCATCGTTAATGGAATGTCGCCGCAGAACCAAGGCCAGACTGAAACGCTTGATCCGCTCGAACAGTGAATGCTTTTTCGTCATCGGAGAGGCTGCATGAAAGCGTGTGCAATCCTACGCGCGGTATTTTCCAGGAGAAACGTCAGTCGTTCGGCGTATTGCTGTCGCTGTAGACATTGGCAGGCCCCACGTCGAAACCAGGCTGCATTTTCTGTACTGCGCAGGCGTGGTGAGCAATCATGCGCTCCTCGTCAGTTGGAATGACCCATGCCGAGACCTCGCTTTTTTTCTTCGTGATGCGGGTTGCATGTTCATTATTGGCATCGAGGTCGAGCCTAATGCCCATCCATTTGAGTTTTTTACAAATTCGGGCGCGAATCACATCGGCATGCTCACCAATGCCTCCGGTAAATACCAGGGCATCAATCCCGTTCATCGAAGCCGCCAGCGAGCCGATGGCTTTGATGGTGTGATGAATGAAAATATCCAGCGCCAGTTTCGCCTCCGGTGCTTCATGCTTCAGCAGCACGCTGACATCATCACTGATACCGGAAACGCCCAACAAGCCTGACTTGAAATAGAGCAGATCAGAAATCTGGCGGTTGGTCATGCCGCGTTGTTGCAGGTACAGCACGACACCCGGGTCGATCGAGCCGCAGCGTGTTCCGGAAGGTACGCCATCGAGCGGTGTAAAGGTCATCGTCGTGGCAACGCTGCGTCGGTTTTTCATGGCGCAGAGGCTGACACCATGACCCAGATGTGCCACCACGACTTTTCCGGCGGACAAGTTGCCAAGGTAGTCAGGCAATACCTCGGCGATATATTCGTATGACAACCCATGAAATCCGTAACTATAGACCGATTTCAGCAACTGATTCTCTGGTAGCGCAAAACGCTGCTCCACTTCCGGCCGGGTGACGTGGAAAGCGGTGTCGAAACAGGCAACCTGGGGAATGCCCGGTTCCAGCTGTTCCAGTAGTTCAATGCCCTTGAGGTTGATGGCCTGGTGGTTTGGCGCCAGCGGAATCAGCGCCTTCAGATATTTGATGACTTCGGGGGTAATTAGCGTCGGTTCATGAAACCGCCGCCCACCATGGACGATACGGTGCCCGACCATCGCAATCTTCGCCGCTGAGCCCAACTGACGATCGAACCATTGCAGTACCACGCGCAGCGCCTGTTCGTGATCGACCGCGAAGATAAACCGGCGGTGCAACTCATCGTTATCGGCATTGCAAATCGTCAGCTCCCCCGACTCGCCAATATTGATCAGTTCACCGGAATACTCAGGCTTGACAGGATAATCGCTCGACGGTGCAGCAGGATTTTCTATCTTGAACAGCGAGAACTTGAGGCTGCTGGAGCCGCAGTTCAGCGTCAACAACATGCGGTCGGGATCTGGCATCGTAGAAGGTTACTCCTGAGTTTGGTCATTGGGACTGCAGAAGCAACATCCAGGTTCAATCCTCAGTCTCATTCGAGGCGATCATGATAGCGGAAACTGCTAGTGAAAGAACTACCGGAAAAAATCCCTTCGCGATATTCAAACATCGGAATATTACGAATTAGTTAATAAAGGCAGGCGACCCATTGAATTCGGAAAAGAAAAGCCTATTCATATTGAAATGCGGCGGAACATGCCCCGGCAGCCTCTTGTCGAGGATCAGACAGCGAAGGTATACGGCAGGTTCCCGGCACATCCACAGTCATCATGATCAGAGGTATACGTATGAAAAACAGATATGGAGCCGTGATGCTGCTGCTCGCCCTGTTGACAGGGGGCATCAGCATAGTGTCAGCGGAGACCATCGCACAAACAACCGAAGCTCAACCAACGCAACACGGCTGGCTCGGCATCACCCTTGCGCCGGTGCCACAGGGACTTTCCCAACAGCTTGGTAAACAGGTTCCACCCGGTCAGGGCGTCATGGTCGAAGCGGTTTCACCAAATTCACCAGCGGCCCGCGCTGGCATCAAACGTTGGGATATCCTACTGGCGATGGGCGATCAGAAACTCTATGCACCTCGGCAGCTGGCCGCACTGGTGGCCAGCAGGAAACCGGGGGAAAGCATCAGCTTTACCCTGATCCGGGGTGGCGAGCAGAACACCGCGAACATCAAGCTGGGTCATGCACCGACACGCACACAGCCCGAGGCTGCCCTTGGCTTCGGTTATCCTCATCCCTATCCTGGCGCAAGGCATTTCCAGCCTTGGCAAATGCTCCCGCCGGACATGCTGCCACCTGGCTTCTCAGCACCGAAAACAGCGCATGTCATGGAGCAGTTCGAGGCCATTACAATCCGCAAACTCGGGGATGGCCGCTACCATGCCGCCATCGAGTTTCTCGACGACCATGGTGAGAAAAAATCGTTCGTCGCCGAGGGGAGATATGACGAAGTTCGCGAGCAGATCGCCAATAACCAGGATCTGCCCGAAAGCCGCAAGAACAGCTTGCTGAATGCACTGAAGAAGAATCCGGATGCATTGCTACCAGATGGGTTCAGTGGCTTTCCCGTGTTGCCGCCACTGCCGGCAATGCCACACTTCGATGAGTTTTTCGGCCGCCCGGACTCGTGGTTCTGAGGTGCATGAGATAGACTCGAGCAATGGCAGGCGGCATGACATCCGGCTGCCGCGGCACCAGAACATATCGTTGCACATCATCAACACAAACGAACCATGACCAACAACACATCCATCACCGACTGCAAACCCGCTAACACTACACGCGTCCACTGGATCGAGGCGGCGGAACTCTTGGATGGCGAAGAAGTCGCCTGTCCGCCACTCGATGCCTGTCTGTGGGACTCCCATCCACGTGTTTTCCTGAAAATATCGGAGAAGGGCGAAGCCTACTGCCCCTATTGCAGCACGATTTATCGCTTGCACGGCGGCAGCTGACGCCTGCCACCGTTATGCGCGGTTAACCCTCCGCTTCCATCTCCAGCAGGTAACGACCTTGCCGTGCCAGACTGTTCAGCCGCGCCCGCTTCAACAACGCCTGCTGTGCCTTGGCAGTATTCTCGGCATTCCCCTGCCATGCGGCCAATACAGGTTGTTGCAGGGCGCGACCATAGGACAGGCTGAGCTGCCACGGCGCATTTCCCCGCAGCCGGTTGATCGCATCAAGATTCAGCGTCGCCTCCTCCGGCCCCTGCCCGCCTGACAGAAAGTTGATGCTCGGCACCGCTGCTGGCACGGTTCGCCGCAGTACTTTCAGCGTCTCCGAGGCCACCTCATCAGGTTCCGCCTGGCGACAGTCCTTGCCCGGTAGCACCATATTGGGCTTCAAGATCATCAACTCCAGCTCGACCCGGTGCAGATGCAGCGCGGAAAAGACTGCATGCAAGACGTGCTCAGTCACCTCGGCGCAACGGTCTATGTCGTGGTCGCCATCCATCAATACCTCAGGTTCGACGATTGGCACGATGCCCTCACGCTGACAAACAGCGGCATACCGTGCCAGCATTTCAGCATTGGCGAGCCTGCCCACAAGCGTGGGGTTATGGCGGCTGATCGGGTAGACCTCCCGCCATTTGGCAAAGCGCGCCCCTTGATCCTTGTAGTGCTGCAACCGTTCTGCCAAGCCGTCGAGGCCATAGGTGATCAGATCGCCCGGTGCTTCTGGCAGCGGCCCCTTGCCCTTGTCCACCTTGACCCCCGGCACGATTTTCTGCGCCCAGGCGACTTCCGGTAGCATGCATCCAGATTCATCCTGCTGCCCCAGCGTTTCTTCGAACAAAATCACGCCGCTGATGTATTCGCCCAAACCTGGTGTACTCAACAGCAGGCTACGATAGCTGCGTCGGTTTTCCTCGGTCGGCTCAACGCCGATAGCACCGAACCGTTTGGCGATTGTCGGCAAGCTTTCATCTGCTGCAAGAATGCCGCGGCGGTCATCCACCATGTCCTCGATCGTCTGCTGCATCGCTGTACGAAACGCCATGTCTGCCTCCTGAAAAATATGTGATTACCCAGCCTTCATGGATGTATAGTGCAAATATGCAGCGCCTGCTGCTGGTAATCGACAGCGAGGCATTATTTCTCAGCCGCTGATGAGATTGATCAACCTATCGTAGGTGGAGTAACAGAAATGCGAACTTCTCTTCCAGAACACGAGCTGCTGACCAACCCGCTCAACCCGCTACGCATGATCGACCGGTTCGGGAAATGGTCGATCGCCGTTGGCGTCATTCTGGTCGCTATTGGACTGATCGGGGTGTTTCTGCCGAGTATGATTGCGCTGCAGGCAATCTATCTGATTGCATTTCTCTTTATTGTCGGTGGTGTCTTCTGGCTCTTGCATGCCATCCGCTACAGCGTCGGCTACTGGGGCGACTGGCTCAAACCGGTGCTGCTGCTCACCAGCGGCTTGTTGCTACTGCGCTACCCCGGTGGCGGGCTGGGCGTGATCGGCTTGCTTCTCGCGTTCTATCTGTTACTGGATGCTTACGGCAGCTTCACCCTGGCGATGGCGCTACGCCCTTTCCCCGGCTGGAGATGGATGGCATTCAACGCTGCGGTATCCCTGCTGTTGGCTGTGCTGTTTCTCATCGATTGGCCAAGAACCTCGATGTATCTAATCGGCCTGTTCATCGCCATCAGCCTGCTGCTCGATGGCATCGTGCTTATCTATATTGGCTGGGTTCAGCGGCGCATGTTCGGAGAATAGCGGTACTCGGCATCCGCATTTGGGCGCTACAAGTCAGTCATCATCGCGCCTGACCACGACTTCGAATGCACCATCCGCAGCCTGCCGCAGCCTAATGTCCATCGGCCGGCAGCAAACCTGGCAGTCTTCAATACAGTCCTGCTCTGGTATGGAGAGATCGAGCTGCAAGTCGATCCATTCACCGCAATACGGGCATTGCACCGGGGTGCTTTCATCTGTCGTGGTGTAAGTGACGTCCATATGGCTCCGATGATGTTCTGTGGATAGGCCATCATACCCTTCCCCGCGATACCGCTCCGGCAGTGCCACACATTCCCGGATGTTCAGCGGATAAATCCACGAGAAACCCACCTTCTTGTTGCGATCAATCCTCATTGGTGTGATTATTATCACCAATTATGGACAATAAAGCGATACACCAGCCATGGCGTATGCCGAACTGCATTGTCTGAGCAATTTCACCTTCCTGCGCGGCGCTTCCCATCCTGGAGAGTTGGTGGCGCAGGCGGCACGGTTGGGTTATGAGGCACTGGCGATCACCGATGAATGTACGCTGTCGGGAGTCGTACGGGCGCATCAGGCAGCAAGCGATGCCGGCCTGAAACTGATCATCGGCAGTGAAATCCAGCTGGCGGATGGCCCGAAGATCGTGCTGTTGGCTATGAACCGTGAAGGCTATGCGCAGTTGTCGGCGCTGATCACCACCGGTCGCCGTGCCGCAGACAAGGGGGAATACCTGCTGCAACGCGCCGACCTGGAAAAAGGGCTGCCGGATTGCTTCTGCCTGTTGGTGCCAAATCCGGCCGGCAACGGCAGCGATACACTGAAGGATGATGCTCGCTGGCTACAGGCATTGTTTCCCGGGCGCTGTTGGATCGCGGTGGAAAAGCTGTTGCTGCCAGGTGAGCAGGCGCGGGTACAAGCATTGATTGCCCTGTCCGGGGAAATCAAGCTGCCGCTGGTGGCCTGTGGCGATGTACACATGCACAAGCGTGGCCGACGTGCCTTGCAGGATTTGCTCACCGCCATTCGTTTGAATACCACTGTCGCCCAGGCGGGGTTGCGGCTCTACCCCAATGGCGAGCGGCATCTGCGCCGACTCGAAGCGCTCACCAGCTTGTACGAACCGCAATGGCTGGAAGAAACAGTGCGTATTGCCGAGCGCTGTCAGTTCAGCCTGGATGAATTGCGCTACGAATATCCGGATGATCTGGTGCCTGCGGGGATCAGTGCCAGTGACTATCTGCGCCAGCTCGTCGAGGATGGCATCCGCCACTACTGGCCCCAGGCTGTGCCAGACAAGGTACGCCAGCAGATCGAGCATGAATTGAAGCTGATTGCCGAATTGCGCTACGAGCATTTCTTTCTCACCGTACACGATATTGTCCGCTACGCCCGCAGCCAAGGCATTCTCTGTCAGGGGCGCGGCTCGGCGGCCAATTCAGCGGTGTGCTATTGCCTGCACATTACCGCCATCGACCCGGCGCGCGGCAATATGCTGTTCGAGCGCTTCATCTCCCGCGAGCGTGATGAACCACCGGACATCGATGTCGATTTTGAAAGCAGTCGTCGCGAGGAGGTGATTCAATATATCTACGACAAATATGGCCGTGATCGCGCCGCACTTGCCGCCACGCTGATCACCTACCGGCGCAAAAGCGCCTTGCGCGATGCTGGCAAGGCGCTGGGGCTGAGCGTGGCGCAGGTCAACCGCCTGACGCAATCACTGTTGTGGTGGGACAATGGCATCGACGACAAACGCTTGCGCGAAGCCGGTTTTGCACCGGACAACCCCATTATTCATCGCCTGCTGGTACTGGCCAACGAATTACTGGGTTTCCCCCGTCATTTGTCACAGCATGTCGGTGGTTTCGTCATCGCCCGCGACCAACTTTCCCGGCTGGTGCCGGTGGAAAATGCGGCCATGGCCGGGCGCAGCATCATCCAGTGGGACAAGAACGATCTCGAAGCCCTGGGTCTGCTCAAAGTGGATTGCCTGTCACTCGGTATGCTCAGCGCCATTCGACGCTGCTTTGCCCTGCTCAAGCAGCACGACGATCTCGACCTGAGCCTCGACCGCATTCCCGGCGGCGATCGCGCAACCTACGCCATGATTCAGCGCGCCGACACCATCGGCGTGTTCCAGATCGAATCCCGCGCGCAGATGAACATGCTGCCACGCCTGAAGCCGCGCAATTTCTACGATCTTGTCATTCAGATCGCCATCGTCCGGCCCGGCCCGATTCAAGGTGAAATGGTGCATCCCTACCTGCGAAGGCGACGCGGTGAGGAGCCGGTGAGCTATCCCAGTGAGGAAGTGAAATCCGTGCTGGCGCGCACCCTGGGCGTGCCGATCTTCCAGGAGCAGGTCATCGAGCTAGCGATGGTCGCGGCGGGATTTTCGGGTGGCGAGGCTGACCAGTTACGGCGTGCGATCGGTGCCTGGCGCAGCACGAAGCAACTGGAAAGCTTCCGCCAAAAACTGGTGGGCGGCATGCTGCGACGCGGATACACAGCGGCGTTTGCCGAACAGATTTTCGAGCAGATCAAAGGCTTTGGCGAGTATGGCTTCCCCGAATCCCATTCCGCCAGCTTCGCCCTGCTCGCCTATGTTTCCGCGTGGCTGAAATGCCACCATCCCGCCGCCTTCACCTGTGCCCTGCTCAACAGTCAGCCGATGGGCTTCTACGCACCCGCACAGCTGGTACAGGATGTGCGCCGCCACGGTGTTGCAGTACGCCCGGTCGATGTCTGCCACAGCGACTGGAAATCGACGCTGGAGCGCGATGAAAAAGGCCGACTCGCATTGCGGCTGGGCCTGCACCTCGTCAAAGGGCTGGGGGAAACCTGCGGACAGCGAATCGCAGCACGGCGGCAGGAAAAAACTTTCAGGGATATTCACGACCTGCATCATCGCGTCATGCTGAAGCGCAAGGAAAGTCAGGCGCTGGCAGCGGCTGATGCGCTGCACAGTCTGGCGGGTCATCGTCACCAGGCCAGCTGGCAGACGCTCGGTCTGATGCAGCAGCAAGGGCTGTTCGAAAACTTGCCACCGCCCAGCGAACCCACACCACCATTGCCCGAACCCGCAGAGGCCGAAGATATTATTGCCGACTACGCACATACCGGCCTGAGCCTGAGGCGCCACCCGATGGCATTGCTGCGACACCACTGCCAAAAGCGCGGATGGCTGTCATCGAACATGGTCGATCGTACAGCCAATAATCACCACGCTCATGTCGCCGGGATCGTCATCAACCGCCAGCACCCCAACGCTGGCGGCACTATTTTCATCACGCTGGAAGACGAATATGGCCATATCAATATCGTCATCTGGGAGCGCGTAGTACAACACTACAGAACAGCCGTCGTGCATGGACGGCTACTGATGGTGGCAGGAAAACTTGAACGTGACGGTCGCCTGGTGCATCTCATCGCCAGCAAAATCGAAGATTACAGTCACTGGCTGGGACGGCTAGAAACAAAATCCCGCGATTTTTGCTAGCGGTATCGATGGTTGGGGAGATTTCAATCGCCGTGCCATCAATGGTTGAAAGAGCGACGATATTCTATTGCGGAGGTATGGCGAATGAATTCGCCCCAACCGCGTTTGTTTTAGCTGTGAGAGGGTATGCACGATCGGTGCGGGTGCCGATGGTTGGGGCGATTTCAATCGCCGTACCACCCATGGTTGAAAGAGCAATGATATTCAATTGCAGAGGTATGGCGAATGAATTCGCCCCAACCGCTTTTGTTGTGGCTATGAGAGGGTATGCACGATCGGTGTGCGCACCACTGCCGCTAGAGCAATGCAACCTCACCAACCCCAGTTTCACGATCAATCACCACCAGTACCTCGCAGTACTCGTTCTCCTCGCACATCGGTGAAGGATCGTCAGCACAACAGCTGCCCGCTATCACGCTGTTGTAGAAGATGCCCACCTTGATCTTCAGTCCCTCATCGCTTGCCTCACTGTGCAGAATCACCGGATCGATGGTGCTGGCGCTGACATGGCTACCCTGCGACATCGCCTGTTGCAGTGGCAGCGAAGCTGAATCGAGCTGCCGCAGCGCCTGCTTGAGTGTATCGGCAAAGCGGTCGCTGCCCCAGGCAGCCAGTACATTGTTCAGCTGAATCGTCATACAGAACTCCACATCCGGATTGGTCATTGTTGCGTACAATGCAAACAGCGATTCTACCGGTGCCAAAAGTGATATTACCAATGCTGAAAACACTCATTGCCATAGCGATGCTGATTCCCCTGTCCGCTGCCTGGGCCGCGGATGCACCGGCCGGGCCTGCGTGGGAACGGCTGAATGCCGACACCCTGCAACGGGCACAACGGGAAAACCGCCTGTTGCTGGTCGACCTCGCTGCCGACTGGTGCCGGTTCTGCAAAAAAATGGATCGCTCGACCTGGCCTGATCCGAAGGTGATGGAAAGCATCGATAAATACTATATTCCAGTGCGTATTCAGGATGAGGAGGAACCGGTACTGGCGGAAAAATATCGCCAATACGGCAGACCCGCCTTTTTTGTACTGAACGGAAATGGCGAGGAGATTGCCCGCAAACGCGGTTACCTTGAACCTCAATTCATGCATTGGATGCTGGAAGGTATCGCACAGGAGGCGGGGCTTTGAAACGACGGGATTTTCTGATTGCGACACTCGGCTTTGCCGCCAGCGGCACCTTGCAAGCGCGATCACTGCCAGCAGTTGCCTTCGTTCCAAACAAACGTCTCGGCATCGACAACCATCACTGGCGGGTCATCGACACGGCAATGCAGCACCTCTTCCCTGCTGAAACCCAAGCGCCGGGCGCAAAAGATGTCCACGCCACAGCCTGGCTACACAATGCGCTGCTGATGCCCGACGTCGATGAGACACACCGAAAATTCATGCGAAGCGGTGCGCATCAACTGGAAGAAATCAGTCAGGCGTTATTCGACAAACCATTCCCGGCACTCAGTACCGCAGAACGTGAAAAAGCCCTGCGCAGCATGGAAGAGACAGCGGATGGCAAAGCCTGGATTCAGGAAACGCTGCGCTACATTCTCGAAGCAATGTTGAGCGATCCAGTCTACGGTGGCAATCCCGAGGGCATCGGCTGGAAATGGTTGCAGCATCGTCCTGGCTTCCCCCGTCCACCCAAGAACAAGCGGTATTTCCTGCTATGAGCGATTACGATGTTTGTATTATCGGCAGCGGTGCCGGCGGTGGGCCAATTGCCTACGAACTGGCCATGGCCGGTTTCGATGTTGTGGTGTTGGAGAAGGGAAAATGGTTGACCGAAAAGGATTATTACAAGGATGAAATGGCCTGCTGCATCAAGGAATCCTACCTTGCGGACAAGAAAAAAGAGCCACACGTGGTCGAAACGGAAAAAGGTGATGACTGGCGCATACAGATAACATCAGAATCCGGCTGGAATTTGTGGAACGGGAATGTCGTCGGTGGCTCCAGTAACTTCATGAGTGGCTTTTTCCACCGCCTGAAGCCGATCGATTTTCATCTCAAATCGGAATTCGGCCCGATCAAAGGCGCCAACATGGTCGACTGGCCGATTTCCTATGCTGACCTCGAACCCTATTATGACAAGGTGGAAAAAGTTGTCGGCATCTCCGGGAAAGTGGTGCCGCATAAACACCAGGAACCCCGCAGCAGCAAGGACTTCCCCTACCCGCCAACCAGGGAACATCCGATTGCAGGCATGATAGACAACGCCTGTGAAAAACTGGGCGTTACCGCCATTCCGATGCCGCGCGCGATTCTCTCGCGGCCAGCCATGGGGCGGCGAAGCTGTGAATACAGTGGCTATTGCGGCGGACTGGGCTGCTCCTCCGGTGCCAAAGGCAGCTCACGTGCGGCGCTGCTGGATCATGCCGTCGCGAGCGGGCGTTGCACCATACTGCCCGAGTCGCATGTGCAGCGGATCGTCAGTGATGACCACGGCAAGATCAGCTCGGTCGAATATATCGACAAGCATGGCGAGAAAAAACAGGTTGATGCAAAAATATGTATCGTCGCCTGTCAGGCTATTGAAACCGCGCGCCTGCTGCTCAACTCCACCGGCCCCAAATATCCAAACGGGCTGACGAACCGCAGTGGCCTGGTCGGTCAAAACCTGATGTTTGCGGGGGGCGGCTCTGGCTCTGGCCGCATCAACTACGCCAAGTTTGGCGCCAAACAGATCGAGGCACTGCGCGACAACGGCCCTTTCATCAATCGTACCATCCACGACTACTACGTGATCGACGATCCCGACTTCGGTGAACGCAGCAAGGGTGGCGTGATCGATTTCGTCCACCTCCATCCCAACCCCATTGGCCGCGCTTACGGACGCGTCAGCAAAGGTAAACAACTGCGCTGGGGAACGGAATTGAAACGGGATCTCGAAGACTATTTTCGTGGCGGCCGATATATCAAGATCGAAGCCTTCTGCGACTGGCTGCCGAATCCCGACAGTTTCGTCAAACTCGATCCCCAGGTGAAAGACCAATACGGCATGCCGGTCGCCCGGGCCCGCTTCGGCTTCCATGTGCAAAATCTGCAAATTGGCTGGTATCTCGCCTCGAAAGCGGGCGAAGTGCTGAAAGCCATGGGCGCGGAAAACGTCATCTCCTTCGCTTCCGGCTCGCCGCCGACCAACCTGGTGGCCGGCACCTGTCGTTTTGGTGATGATCCCAAAACCTCCGTACTCGACGCCGACTGTCGCAGCCACGATATCGACAACCTGTTCGTCACCGACGGCAGCTTCATGCCCAACGCCGGCAGCGCACCGTTCACCTGGACGATTTACGCCAATTCGTTTCGCGTGGCGGATAAGATTATTGCGCAGCTGGGTGGGCGCAAAACGATGGCATAGCGCGTAAAACAGCTTGTTTCATTGTTCCCGCCTGATGGCCTTGAGAATTTCCGGAGAAATATTGTTCGCTGAATCCTACGACTGTCATCATCCGTTTTAGGCATACGTTCCTCCTGCACAATCGAGGGGATGTAACACGCCCAACTAAGATGCCGAGAATCTGCAGCAGATCAACCTTCGCCAGTGCAATCAGTGGGCCGGCATCGGCTATGACGACGCGAGCCATGCGTCGATATCCGTTTCCCGCTCCGTCGTTTCGTCTTGCCTGACGATGTCGATGTCGAGACTGGCAAGATGCTCCATAAAATCACCCAACGCCAAGTCGCTTAGCCTGGCGGGAGCCCCAAGCGACATCACACCATCACGATATAGCACTGCCGCCAGCGCCGGGCGCAGACTTTGTTCCGTCTCACCCAACGTCGTTTCCAAATGAAGAAGCACTGCGGCGGGTTTTTTCCGTTTCAGTGTCAAAGCGGGCTCCTCTTGCGCACATGACGTGAGGAAGTGGCTGAAGGTTATCCTGGCTATCCACAAGCACTGGCCCGGGCTACACCCACAGCGCATCCAGCGGAAACTCGATGGCATCGAATGGTGGCAGGCTAACGGGGTCGTCGTCCTTGAGCGTAGCTATCAACGTCCAGTAACCATTGTCGTTCAACTCGAATGCCTCCAGGCTTTTGAGGTCGGGATCGACCAGCCAGAGATGGGCGACGCCTTCGCGGGCATAGATCGGCATCTTGATGATGCGATCCACCCGCGCCGTCGAGGGTGAAAGAATCTCGCAAACCCAATCGGGGGGCAGATCGAACCACGCCGTTTCCGGCAGTGTCGGCATGCGCTCGCGCCGCCATCCCGCCAGATCGGGCACCAGAATGTCATCGCCCAGATGCAGCTCCGGTTCGTCGAGAATCCACCAACCGCCCGGGCCATCGATGCTGCCATCGAACGGGCCTCCCAGCCTGTAACCAAGTACGGAATACGCCCGCGCATGTTTTGGTGCCGGTCGTGGATGGGTGTGCAACACACCGCCGAGAATCTCACCGACGACATTGTCGGGCAGATCGAACAAATCCTCGTATCGGGCCGGGCGGGCTAGTGCTTCGGACATCGGTGACTCCGTTGACGTTGGCTGACGACAAGTTTACCAAGGTATCGCAAACAGATTGAGATATAATCCTGACATGACCGATGCTTTGGCACAGAGCTTTCCCACCCAGCCACCCGACAGGGTGAAGTCGCTGGCTCAGCAAGTCGCAGAAAAGGCCCGCCGCGAACTGGGAGATGACATCAACGTTATCTGGTTCGGCTCCTGGGTTCGCGGAGATGCCCAGCCCCATTCCGATATCGACCTGGCCATCGCTGCCCCCCATCCCATCCCGACCGAAAGAGTCGCGCTGCTGCGCAACTGGATCGATGACCTGCCTACCCTGTTCAGCATCGATTTGATCAACCTGAACGAGGCCTCAGAAGATCTGCTAGAACAAATCGAACGCTATGGCATCAATATCTGACACGCCCAGACTGCGTAGCTTTGCCAAAGCAACCCAGCGATTGGCCGAGGCCCTCGAAGCGCCAACGAACGACCTGGTTCGCGATGCCACGATCCAGCGATTTGAATTCAGCTTTGAACTTGGCTGGAAAGCAATTCAGGAAGTGTTACGCCAACAGGGCCAGAACTGCCAGTCTCCAAAATCCTGCCTGCGTGCAGCGTTCAAGCAAGGTTGGATCGATAATGAAACAGCTGGTATCCAGATACTCGATGACCGCAACCTGACTTCACACACCTACAACGAAGACCTTGCCGTTGCCATCTATCGTCGCCTTCCACACCACCTCCGGTTTTTTCAGCAGTTGCTCGAACGGCTGGAAGCGGCACTTCATGGCTAGCCCGCGCTATACCCACAGCGCTTGATACAAACCACTGATTCTGCGAACGCGCCGCTGGATCGCCTCTTCAATCGCGCCCTGGGTGGCGCAGAGGGTGATGCGCTTTCGTGCGCGGGTGATGCCGGTGTAGAGCAGTTCGCGGGTGACGACGGGGCTGTCTTCGTCGGGTAGAACAAGAATGACCTGGTCGAACTCCGAGCCCTGGCTTTTATGGATGGTCATGGCGTAGACGGTTTCGTGGCTTGGCAGGCGGCTGGGCAGAATCGACCGCACCCCACCGTGTCCGTCGCTGAAATGAACCCGCAACCGGCCTTGTTCGCCGCGCAGCACCAAGCCGATGTCGCCGTTGAACAGTTGCTGCCCATAGTCATTGACCACAACCATCACCGGCTGGCCGTGGTACAGCCCCCGGCTGTCGATGCCGAGCGCGTTTTCGATGCTGGCATTGACCTGCTGCACCCCCAGCGGCCCTTCCCGCACGGCGCAAAGTACGCGAATTTCTTCCAACCGCTGCAGCGCCAGGGCTGGATCGCTGATCTTGCGGATTGCAGCGAATAGCGGCACGACCTGTGACCGCAGCAGCTGGCGCAGCGTCGCCGTGTCAGCGCCGACCAGGGCGATTTCAGCTGCATCACCGTGCAGCGCATCGAGCGCGGCTGCGGCATCGCCCCGGTTCACCGCGCTGGCTAACCGGCCAATGCCCTTGTCCGGATCGAAGCGCCGGCTGTCACGCAGTACGACGAGGTGATCGGCCATGGGGGGCTGGGCTCTCTCTGCTCTGGGCAGATTATCACCAGTCAATGCAGCGACCTGATCGACCAAAACATCGTTATAGCACTCGCCTGCATCATCGCAGAGATCCGCCATGACCTGCCCGGCCTCAACCGAGGCAAGCTGGAAACGATCACCCAACAGAATCAAGCGTGCCTCAAGCGGCAGCGCGGCAAGCAGCCGGGCCATCATTGGCAGATCGACCATCGACACTTCATCGACGATCAGTAGATCCACCGGCAAGGGATTGTCTGCGTGGTGACGCGGTTGCACCCGCCCCGGCCGCATGCCGAGCAAGCGGTGCAGCGTCTGCGCCGCACCCAGGCGTTCGGCCAGCGCCGCATCGGCATCGGCGATCGATTCACTCATCCGCGCTGCTGCCTTGCCGGTCGGCGCCGCCAGCGCAATGCGCAACTCAGCGCCGCCTGGCTGTTGCTGCAACAGGCTCAGGATGCGCGCCAAGGTCCAGGTCTTGCCCGTACCTGGCCCACCGCTGATGATGCTAAAGCGTTGCGTCACCGCTAATGCCGCAGCAACCCGCTGCCAATTCAAGCCCGAACCGGCATCGAATTGTGCCGCCAATCCGCGCTGCAACGCCGTTGTATCCACCTGCGGCGGCGGGGCATCGACCCGATGTTGTATCGCGTCGATCACCTGCCGCTCCCAGACGTGGTAGCGCGCCAGATAAAGCCGGTCATCATCCAGAATCAGTGGCTTGCCGACCTCACCAGGCAAGCCAACGAGCCTGGTTGCGGCCAGCGCATCGAGATCCGGTGTTATCTTCAGCTGTGCCAGCATGGGGTTATCCCGCAATGGCAAGCAGACATTGCCCTCACGGATTTGGGCGCTTGTAAGCGCAGTCAGTAGCGCCAACTCCTGGCCGGACTCTGCCTCCAATTCCAACAGATAGTGGGCCAAATGTCGGTCGGCATCGTTCAGCCATTCGCGCTCGGCCGCCTGTTGCAGCAAATCACTCATGCCGCCGCCCTCCCGCCAAAACCGGTATCCAGCGCATCAAGCAACATCGCGTCGGGCCGTCGGAACCAGATGCCGTCGTCGCTACCCGGTTGCATACCGCGGGTGAAGAGGTAGAACACGCCACCGAAATGTGTTGCGGGATCGTAGTCGGACAAGCGTTGCGCGAGGTAACGGTGCAGCGCCAGCGAATAGATCAAGCCCTGTAGCGGGTAGTGGTGCGCTCGCATCGCTGCTTCCAGCGCTGCCGGGCCGTAGTCGTCGAGGCGGTTGGATTTGTAGTCCGCCAGCCAGTAGCGCCCATCGTGGCGGAATACCAGGTCGATGTAGCCGTGCATCAGCCCCTGAAAGGCGGAGAAGCTGAGCTGTTCGGCAGCATCCCGCCAGTCGGCAAAGGGTTGCAGCATCGAATGCAGCTTTCCCGGCCCGAGCCGGTCCAGGGCGAAGTGAAATTCCATCTCATCGAGACGGTCGCGCTGCGGCAAGTCCCGCAGTCGCAGTCCGGCGGAAGGCAATTCGGTGTCGAGCAGCCGATTGAACATGGTGGTCATCGCATTCAGGCCGGGGGGTTCAGCGAGTTCCGGCAGGCCATGACGAAGCGCGAGCAGGCCGATCCGCTCCTTCAGCACATCATCACCGTCATCAGTGAAATCGAGTTTTTCTAACAGCTCATGCACCATCACGCCGAAACCGGCGCCGGCCGGCAGGGCTTGCACTGGATCATTTGCCGGCGGCTCAGATTTGATCGCAGCGCTGTTGTCGTCGTAATCCGGACGATCGCTTGGCGCACCGCGGATCAATGCCGAATAACTGTTGACCCGCCAGTCGCGCTGAACCGTGGCAGTGAATGGTCGTGGCTCAAACTGAGGCGGTGCATCCAATGCGGTGCTGATCCGCTGATCCCCGCGCGGAAGCTCACACAAGGCAATGGCTTGTGGCGCCGACTGCGCCAATTCAGTCAGTCGTTCGAAGACTTGCTCCTCATCCATTTTCCCCATGCTGCTGCTATCCCCGCCGGGAAACAGCAGCCATGCCAGTGCCGATTTGTCGGCGCCATTGACCTTGCCCCAGGTCAACACGCAGAGCTTGGCCGCGCGGGTGATCGACACGTAAAGCAGCCGCAACTCCTCGGCCAGCGCCTCGCGTCTGACCCGCGCATTGGCATCGAGATCCAGCGCCTTGTCACCACCGCCGAGGTAAAGGCTCGTTTTGCCGTCGTCATCGTGAAAGTAAAGCGGAAGTTCGCCTTTTTCCAAGGGCTTGGTCCATGGAAACGGAATATAGACCACCGGGTATTCCAGCCCCTTGCTGCTGTGCATGGTGACGATTTTCACCAGCGCCTCGTCGCTTTCCAGACGCAATCTGGCTTCTTCGTGGCTGGCCGCGGAATCCATTTCGTCAGCCAGCCAGCGCAGCAGTTCTTCCAGACCGGGACGCGTGCGGCTGGCCTGCTGCAACAGTTCGAGCAAATGCAGCAGGTTGGTCAAACGCCGTTCACCCTCCGTCTGGGCCAGCAGACGGGCGGCGATGCCCTCGTTTTTCATCAGTTTTTGCAGCGCCTGAATAAAGCCGCGCTCGCGCCATAGCTCGCGATAGCTGAAAAAGCGCTGTTGTACCGCTTCCCACTGCTCATCGTCTTCGATGAGTTCGACGATCTCGTTGGCGGTATAACCCAGCAGACGGTCTGCCAATGCATAGCGCAGCAGATCCTCATCCTCACAACCGATCACCGCTTCGAGCAGATGCAGCAGCGCAGCAGCTTCGTCGCTGCTGTAGACGCTGGCATCCGACAAGGCCACGCTGTTGATATTTCGTTTCGACAGCGCCGCCTGAATTACCTCCACATGGCTGTGCGCACGCACCAGAATGGCGATATCGCCGGCGCACAGTGGCTGCTCGCCAATGGTTGTCCTGCCCGCTTGCAGCAGCCCGGCAATATGTACCGCACAGGCGATGGCGGCCGTGGCGCGGGCATCATCCACCTTGATCGGTTTGCCATCCTCCGCCATTTCCAGCTTCCAGAACTGCAATGGCACCGGGGCGTCACCGTCGATCCGCAAGGGCTGGTCATCGGCCACAGGGGAGGCTTTGACCGGGTGATAGTCGATTCCCGCCTGGAAGAATGGCCGATCCTGCGATTCGAACAGCACATTGACGGCCTCGACCAGGCGACTGGAGGAACGCCAATTGGTGTCCAGAGAATATTGCCGGTCGGCATCACCGGCCGCTTGCAGATAGGTGTAAATATCGCCGCCACGAAAACCGTAGATCGCCTGTTTCGGATCACCAATAAGGCAAAGCCCGGTGTCGGCCGAACGCTCGCCATAGATGGCATGAAATATCCGGTACTGCACGGCATCGGTATCCTGAAACTCGTCGATCATGGCCATCGGATATTGCTGGCGCAGTAATTTTCTCAGCGCCGCTCCACTCTCGCCGGCCAGCGCCCTGTCCAGGCCTGTCAGCAGATCATCGAAATAGAGCTGGTGGGTTCGCCGTTTGGCGTCCTGCAAATGGCAGCGGACCGATGCACGGGCCTTGCGCAGGAAGGCGGCCGTGAATTCCTCCACCAGTGGCGCCATCTCCTGGACGATGCCAAGGTAGTCATCACAGCGCTGGAAAACCATGAAATTCGGTGCGTCATGATTCTTTTTCATTTTTAGGCGGCTGGCGCACATCAGCTCGAATTTTTCTGGCAGCTGAAGTAAGGGGCGATCGCTGTCACACAACCTTTCGATCGCAGAAATGGCTTTTTCGACAGCACCGGAATTATAGGTTCTCCGATTCAAGCCACTATCGTTGTGCAAGAAATCCTTTACTGCTTCCCGATCATCCAGCCACGCCTGGCAAACCGCCTGCTGCGCATCCGACAGCTTTTGCTGCAATGGCGGCAAGGCCTGACTCAACTCATCAATCGGTCGTGTTTCTGGCAACACGGTCAGCGCATCCGAGAGGCGCTTGTCAATCTTCCCCAACAGCGCGGCCGGGCTAGGCGCGAGTTGTAACAGCGCTTCGGCGAGCATCGGGTCCAGATCCCCAGCGCCATACCATTGCCGCCAGAAATCCTCCACCGCCTGCTGCCGGAGTACGTCCTCGTTTTCGATAAATTCCAGGTCGAACGACATGCCGGTTTCAAACGCATGCTCGGTCAGCACGCGCTGGCAAAAGCCGTGAATGGTGAAAACAGCGGCGCTGTCCATGCTCGCCAGCGCAATACGCAGGCTTTTTTCGTCCGCCGCTTGCTTGCCACGCACAGCCAACCATTGGGCGACTTCCGCGTCGCTGTCAGGCTCACCCTGCAAACACCGCAGCGCAGCGCCAATCCGCGCCCGAATGCGCTCGCGCAACTCTTCAGTCGCCGCCTTGGTAAAGGTGACGACCAGCACTTGCTCGACGCTCAAGCCACGTTCGAGCAGCATGCGCAAATAGAGCGAGGTGATATTATAGGTTTTTCCAGTACCTGCGCTGGCCTCGATCAGGGCCGTCCCCTCCAACGGCATATTGAAGGGCTGCAATGTCTTGAGGGTTGTCACTTGAGCACCTCCATCCCTTCGATCAGGGGGGCATAGATTATAACGGTGAACCATTCGAACAGGCTGTTCAACGACTTGTCAGCTGGAGCCGATAGCAGACATAATGATTGTGCAGTTTCGTGACAGGTTATCTATCACCGATACCCCATTAACAATTCATCAGCTACCGCCCACAGGCGTTTATCACGCGTCCACAACCGCGCACTGCATTCCAGCGCCACAGCCGCCAGTAAATGCATGTCGACATAGCCGATGCCCCGCCCCATTAGTCCCCGCTTTTCAATGAAAGCCAACACCTCATCTTCGGAGGCAACTGCTGATTGGGGTAACTGCTTGAGCAAACCCAGCACCTCAGCTCGGCTCGCCAGATTGCCACAGGCTAGCTCACCCAGCACGAAGGGATGCATCAGCACCTGGCCGTGGTTCAGTAATTCAACGAGATTTTCATCGCCACTGCGCAGATGATCGATCCAGACCGACGTATCGACCAGAATCATGCCGACCCGGAGCGCCTGCGGGGAACCGGTTTCAGTTGTGGCTCAGTGCCACCCAGTTTTGCCAGACGGCGTGCGCTCTCGCGCTCGATCAAGGCACGCAAGCCCTCGCGTACCAAGGCGACCTTTTCACTCAAACCGGTCACTCGCTGGGCTTCAGCCAGTAACTCATCGTCAATATTCAGTGTGGTTCTCATAGCACCAACCCTTTGCCGCAAGGCACGAATTACATCATCATTTGATGATACTCTATATGAGCTAACGATGGCAGCAACTAACAACGCGCAGACAGTACAAACCATGAAACTCAGTGAATCGATCAAACCGATCATTTATTTGAAGAGCCACACCGATGAGTACAACGGGATGCCAGCGAGGGGGCGGGGCAAGCCCCTCAAGAAAGCTTCCTCGGATATCCTCTGCCAAGTCAAGAAACCTGGCGGGTGAAACATTACCGCGTCCGGCTTACCGAAAAAGACGAGCAGGACATGGTCGACGTTTATCGCTACATTGTACGCCACGATTCGCTGGAGAAAGCCGCTTACGTGTTGGACCAGTTGGAATCCTTTTGCGCACGCCTTACTGAACTGCCCGACCGGGGCCATGTACGACCTGAGCTGCAACGAGTCCGGGTAATGAACTATCGGGAGGTACGCCTCAAGCTATACGTGCCATCTATGAAGTTATCGGGCAGAACGTGTTCATTCACTGTGTGCGGGATAGGCGACGGGATATGCAGTCTCTACTCGAGCCCGCGTGCTCCGTTGATGTTTGGAAAAAGTAAGGATACCCCTTCATTGCCAACATTTGGCACCAATAATGTCAGGATTAAATCATTGGCCTTAGCTTGGACGGGCGCTCCGCCTTGAGCTCACGACTCTAAGGCAAGGCGGAAACCCAGGTAATTGAGAACTTGGTTTGACTCATATGAACGGCGATATCCCGCTCGTACATACCGCCCAACATCAGTCCACGAACCTCCACGAACAACCCTAGAAGATCCTATAGACTGCCCGGTTACTGAGTTATTCTGCGGATTCTTGACCAGTCCTGTCCCCAAATGTTGCTGCCAGCGATCCTTACACCACTCAAAAACATTTCCATGCATTTCATACAATCCCCAAGCATTGCAGCGGTAGCTACGTACTTCAGCTGTTTGCTTGCGTGCACCGTCACTCCACTCAGAAAAATTCTCCCAAGTCCCACGATAGTTCACCTTATCCAGTGAAATCCCCCCAAAGGAAAACGGCGTTTGCGTCCCCGCACGACAAGCATATTCCCACTCTGCCTCCCACGGCAACCGGGCATTCAATTTAGGATGTAAAGCATTAAAAGCAGGCAAGAATTTTTCATGAACATCATCCCAACTCACATTTTCCACAGGACGTTCATGATATCTAATTTCGTGGGGTGGCCAATTTTCAAGGCGCATACCCGTCGCTAGCCCATGGGAAGCAAGAACGTCCTTTATCTCAGTAAGGGACTTCTTACCCAGGTTCCGCACTGCCAAAAGCTCAACTTCAGTGCGTTGTATCAAATCCCCAATGTAGTGGATGTTCTCAGCGATAAGAGCCCTTGCAGATTTACTCGTAATCTCTAGATCACTGACCGGTCGCAGTAAAATCGGATCAACTTCTTCTATGCGTATCTCGTTGTCTCCAAGACCCGGGGGTGGCCAATTTTCTAGGCGCATGCCTATCGACAGACCATGCGAAGCAAGAACATCCTTAATCTCAGTAAGAGCCTTCCTGTCCAGGGTTGGCGTTTTCAACAATTCAACTTCAGTACGCTGTATCAAATCTCCAATGTAGTAAATATTTTCTTCCTTTAGACAGTTTACTAAGCGAACTGTCAACTCCAAGTCATCCACCAGGCGCAACAAAATTGGATCAATCTCACCATTTGATGTCTCTTGACCTCCGAAATAACTGGGGTTTGTCAGCCCAAGCGCTTCCCATAGTGCCTGGGTTACAGTTGTTTCACCCAACCAAAACCCTCGGGAAATGACTACTTGATGCAGATCCTCATCGCTATAACGCCCATCCTCATCCTCAGGCGACCCCATCGTGAAGCTACCTGGCTCGATCCACCGAAACACATACTGGAGGTTTTGGACGGTCATCGCCATCCATAACCCATATTGATCCTCCCCCCATGCCGAAGCCCAAGGCTGAGGAAAAACAGGGGGTGACAAAGTATCAACATCTACAGGCATATTTCGCAATTACCAGATTATCAAGAGCGATGGTTAAGTTACGGGACAATACATCAACCAGCATGCCAGATTATTACACATCGCTTTTGGTCTCGACCTCCCCCCCTAAGGCCCAATGCCATTAAGTTAAGCACTAACACAATGATTTATATGGTATAATCCATCAAAACATTAACCAGCTAGAGGAACAAGCAATGGCACTGACAACCCTGACTTAAATCTACTTATGATGCAATTAAATCAGTTTATGATTCATCTGAGTTTATCCAGCGCCACCGTCTCAGTAACACCGCTTTCACACGCCAACGCTGTCTGACCTTACCGACCTTGATCTGCTATTG
>Ga0256839_1001503_pt1 | contig 28210 bp, 27 predicted proteins | sample 354166metaG_FD_185968 | JGI IMG/M metagenome (GOLD analysis project Ga0256839, IMG submission 185968) | Hydrothermal vent microbial communities from Mid Atlantic Ridge, Atlantic Ocean - 354-166 | ecosystem: Environmental > Aquatic > Marine > Hydrothermal vents | place: Atlantic Ocean: Mid... | reverse complement strand
CGGTTGCGGTCGCGCGGCCACGGGGGCATGTGCAGCAGCGGCACGACAGGGACACCGCCCGGCTGCCGCAATAGCCGATCGCCCGCCGCGCGGCTTTCCGTGGTGGGAGGGCACGGGTATCTTCCGGTGGCCGCCCCCCTTGCCGAGCCCGGCCTTTCAGGGTGCCGCCGGTGGCCCCTCGCGCTCGTCCGGGGCCGTTTCCAGGGTGCGGGCGCCGAACCGGCCGTAGGAATGAGCCTGCCTTGCGGGGTCGCGGTCGGCCGCGGGGTGATGCTCGGGGTGGGCGGTATAGTCGAAATTGATGCCGCAGCCCTCGACGATGCGGTTCATCATGTTGAAGAGCCCGGCGATGGAGGCTGCCTCGTAAAGCGCCCTTTCGCTCCAGCCGGCGGCGAACACGGCCTCGGCATCGGCCGGCACAAGCCGGCTCGGCAGGGTGTTGAGCTTCTTCACGTAGTGCAGGAGTGGTCGCAGCTTCGGCGTGACGGGGGCGGTGTCGATGTCCTCGAGGAGGGCGTCGATGAGATCCCCGTCGATGCCGAAGGTTTCGGCATAGATCCGGTGGGAATGGTGGCAGAAATGACAGGCGTTGAGCCCCGAGACGAAGCTTGCGACGAGTTCGCGCTCGCCGATCGAGAGTTCGCCCGGGCCTCGCAGCAGGCTGTCGGTATAGGCCATCAGCGGGCGGACATGGTCGGGAAAGCGGCGAAAGAGGTCCGAGAGGTGGGCCTCGTCAGGCAGGCTCGGCAGGAAGGGCATCGGTCTCTCCCGGGTTCGGTGGCTCCTGAGGGGCAAGGCGAGATGTCGCGGCTGTGCCTCGCGCGATCTTGATCTCGATCATGGCCTCTCGGAGGGGGCTGCGGCAAGAGCGCCGTGCGCGCCCCTTTCCGCGCCGTGGCAAAAGGGGTATGAGCCTGCTGCGAAGAACGAGGTCAGCCGATGGACAAGCCCGTGGAACAACCCGCTCCGAAGCCCGAGATCGACATCGCTTCCATGCCCGACGCCCGCGAGGTGACCGAGGTGCATCACTGGAACCCGCGCCTCTTTTCCTTTCGGGTGACGCGGCCGCGCAGCTTCCGCTTCCGCTCGGGCGAGTTCGTGATGATCGGTCTGCCGGGCGACGATGGGAGGTTGATCCTCCGGGCCTATTCGATCGCCTCGCCGGCCTGGGACGAGGAGCTCGAATTCTATTCGATCAAGGTGCCGGACGGGCCGCTGACATCGCGGCTTCAGCACATCCGGCCGGGCGATCATGTCATCGTTCGCCCCAAGCCCACGGGGACGCTGGTGCTCGATGCGCTGAAGCCGGGGCGGCGGCTGTTCCTTTTCGCCACCGGCACCGGCATCGCTCCCTTCGCGTCGCTGATCCGCGACCCGGAGATCTACGAGAAGTTCGACCGGGTGATCCTCACCCATACCACCCGCACCGTCACCGGACTCGATTACGGCAAGGACGTGGTGCGGCGGACGCTCGAAGACCCGCTCGTCGGCGAGGAGGCGCGCGAAAAGCTGCTGCACGATACCGCCACCACCCGCGAGGACTACCCGGTGATGGGGCGGATCACCGACCGGATCCGCTCGGGGGCCTTCTTCGAGCAGCACGCTCTGGCCCCGTTCGATGCGGCGGAGGACCGGGCGATGATCTGCGGTTCGATGGGGCTCAACATGGACATGAAGGCCATTCTCGAGGAGGCCGGCCTCGAGGAAGGCTCGAACAGCTGCCCGGGCGACTATGTCGTCGAGAAGGCCTTTGTCGGCGAAGGCATCGGGGCCTGAACCCTTCGGGGGCGGGGCGGCGTCGCCCTGCCGGCCTGCCGCGGGGCTCCCATCGCGAGAGCGGCACCTCGTTCGGAGGCTCGCGCCGGGCCCTGCGCCGGGCGCGCGGAAGGGAGGCTTCCCGATCGGAAGATGGGTGGAGAGCGGCCCTCTCCTTTCTTCCTGCCGGAGCCGCTCCTGCGGCGCGGGAACGGCCGCCGGGCGCGGCCCTGTCCTGCCGCGTCAGTCCTCCTCGCCGGTGACCCCGGCGATCAGGGCGAGCAGACCGCCGATCCCGGCCATGACGATCGGGAACATGGTGAAGAAATGGAAGCCGAATCCCCATTGCATGCCGACGGCCGAGATCAGCATCAGCATACCGGCCGCAAGCGGCCGGGCCCGGACCATGGCCCCGCCGATGATGGCCAGCACCGGTGACAGCAGCCCGGCGATCCGCAGCCGGTCCGGGTCTTCGAGGGGAATGTCGCCCTGAGCCACGTCGTTGAACCAGAAGACGAATTCCGTCCATCCCCAGGCGACGAAGCCGGTGATCATCCCCCATATTCCGCCGATGATGCCGAGCATCAGGGCCGCGTTGCGCATGCTTCACTCCTTCCGGGCCCGCAGGCCGCGGGCAGGTCGCCGCCGATGCCGGCGCGGTGACTGGTGGGCGATGACGGATTCGAACCGCCGACATCCTCGGTGTAAACGAGGCGCTCTACCAGCTGAGCTAATCGCCCCCCGCCTCCTCTATCGGGGCAACGGCCGGGGATCAAGCGCGGCCTGCGCCCGGGCGGCGCATGCGCCCGTCGCCGGGCGCTGTCGCGTGTCGAAACGGGGTGGTGGGCGATACTGGACTCGAACCAGTGACCCCAGCGATGTGAACGCTGTGCTCTACCAACTGAGCTAATCGCCCTTCGCGCGGTCATATACTTCGCCGGGCCGGGCTGTGCAAGCCGTGCGGGCGGGAAAAATGCGCCGCCGGATGGCCCGCTGCGGGAAGGCGGCGGTGTTGTGGCGCTGCCCTTCCGGCGAAATTCCTCGACAGGCGGAGCGGTCATGCTAGGATGCGGCGAATCCGCTGCGGATTCATGCAGGGATGCATATTTGAGCAGACTCTTGGGAAGGAAGAAGGAGATGTTGCCATGAAACGGAGCCGTCTTGCCGGAGCCGCCCTTGCGGCGGCCCTTTCTCTCGGTCTCGCCGGATCGGCCCTTGCGCATGAGGCGGAGACCGCGCCGAAGCCGAAGATGACGATCACCCAGATCACCCAGGATGCGGGCAATGCTTCGTTCGAGAATACGCTGATGATCGGCATGATCGTCATCATGGCGGTGACGCTGCTCAACGCTGCCACGGGGGGCACGGGGGGAGGAGGCCCCAACTGACGGTCGGCGTCGCCGGTCGCGGCGCAGACGCATGGGCGGCATTGCCCGAGGAGCGAGGCCGGATCCGTGTTGCCGCGATGGGCTCGGCGCAGGGGGAAGGGGCGGCCGGGAGCCGCCCCTTTTCATCTGCGCATTCTCGCCGCGTCACTCAGTGCGCGATCGCCCGGGCCTCGTCGCGGGCCTCGGCCGCGGCCAGCGCCGCTTCCTCGTCCCATTCGATCGGCTCGGGCCGGCGCGTCAGCGCGTGTTCGAGCACCTGCCGCACGTCGGAGACCGGAACGATCTCGAGCCCTTCCTTGACATTGTCGGGCAGCTCCTTGAGATCCTTCTCGTTCTCCTCGGGGATCAGCACCGTCCTGATGCCGCCTCTCAGCGCCGCGAGCAGCTTCTCCTTGAGTCCGCCGATCGCCAGCACCTTGCCGCGCAATGTCACCTCGCCCGTCATGGCGACGTCCTTGCGCACCGGAATGCCGGTCAGCACCGAGACGATGGCGGTCACCATCGCGATGCCGGCCGAGGGCCCGTCCTTCGGCGTCGCGCCCTCGGGGACGTGGACATGGATGTCGATGCGCTCGAACAGCGTCGGCTTGATGCCGATCGTGGGCGAGATCGACCGCACATAGCTCATCGCCGCATCGATCGATTCCTTCATCACGTCGCCGAGCTTGCCGGTGGCCTTGAAGCGCCCCTTGCCGGGCATCTTCACTGCCTCGATGGTCAGGAGATCGCCCCCGGCCTGGGTCCAGGCGAGGCCGGTGACGGCGCCCACCTCGTCCTCCTTGCCCGCGAGTCCGTAGCGGAACCGTCGCACTCCGAGGAATTCCTCGAGATTCTCCCGGGTGACGATCACGCGCTCGGCCTCGCCCATGACGATCCTCGTCACCGCCTTGCGGGCGAGCTTGGCGATCTCGCGCTCGAGGTTTCGCACCCCCGCCTCGCGGGTATAGTAGCGGATGATGTCCACGATCACCTCGCGCGGCAGCTCGAACTCGCCCTTCTTGAGACCGTGGGCCCTGGTCTGCTTGGGCAGCAGATGCCGCACCGCGATCTCGACCTTCTCGTCCTCGGTGTAGCCCGAAAGCGGGATGATCTCCATCCGGTCGAGAAGCGGCTCGGGCATGTTGTAGGTGTTGGCCGTCGTCAGGAACATGACCTGCGAGAGGTCGTATTCCACCTCGAGATAGTGATCGACGAAGGTGGCGTTCTGCTCCGGGTCCAGCACTTCCAGAAGCGCCGCCGCCGGATCGCCGCGGAAATCCTGCCCGAGCTTGTCGATCTCGTCGAGCAGCATCAGCGGGTTGACGGTCTTCGCCTTCCGCATCGCCTGGATGATCTTGCCGGGCATCGAGCCGATATAGGTACGTCTGTGACCGCGGATCTCGCTCTCGTCGCGCACGCCGCCGAGCGAGATGCGGATGAATTCGCGCCCCGTGGCCCGGGCGACCGACTTGCCGAGCGAGGTCTTGCCGACGCCGGGCGGGCCGACAAGGCACAGGATCGGCCCCTTGAGCCTGCTCGAGCGGGTCTGCACGGCCAGATACTCGATGATGCGGTCCTTCACCTTCTCGAGGCCGTAATGATCGGCGTCGAGAATGGCCCGGGCGCGCCTGAGATCCTTCTTGATCCGGCTGCGCTTGCCCCACGGGATCGACAGGAGCCAGTCGAGATAGTTGCGCACCACCGTCGCCTCGGCCGACATCGGCGGCATCGACTTGAGCTTCCTGAGCTCGAGCTCGGCCTTCTCCCGCGCTTCCTTCGAAAGCCTGGTGGTCTTGATCTTCTCCTCGAGCTCGGCGATCTCGGCGTTCTCGTCGCCATCTCCCAGCTCGCGCTGGATCGCCTTCATCTGCTCGTTGAGATAATATTCCTTCTGGGTCTTCTCCATCTGCTCCTTGACCCGCTTCTTGATGCGGCTCTCGACCTGGAGCAGCGAGAGTTCCCCTTCCATGTGCGCATAGACCTTCTCGAGCCGCTCGGCGATGTTGGCCGTCTCGAGGATCATCTGCTTCTCGGCCACCTCGACACCGAGATGCCCGGCGACCAGATCGGCCAGCCGGCCGGGGTCCTCGGTCTCGGCCACGGCGGCGAGGGCCTCGTCGGGGATGTTGCCCTTCATCTTGGCGTAGCGCTCGAAGGTCTCGCGCACCGAGCGCGTGAGCGCGGTGACGAGGCGCTCGTCCCCCGTCTCCTCGGCGATCTCCCGGGCTTCGGCCGCGAAATATTCGCCGTTGTCAACGAGATCCTCGATCTTCACGCGCTTTTCGCCCTCGACCAGCACCTTCACCGTGCCGTCGGGCAGCTTGAGAAGTTGCAGGATGTTGGCGAGGACGCCGGCGCGGTAGATGTCCTCGGGGGTCGGATTGTCCTCGCTCGCATCGATCTGGGTGGCGAGGAGAATCTGCCCGTCATGTTGCATCACCTCCTCGAGGGCGCGGACCGACTTCTCGCGCCCCACGAAGAGCGGCACGACCATGTGGGGAAAGACCACGATGTCGCGCAGCGGCAGAACCGGATAGGTCAATTTCTTGTTCTCGCTCATCTTTTCTCCTCGTCTGGGCTTCCGGCCGGGGCGGTTGTTCTCCCCCGGAAACCGGTCTTGCTCCCCAGATGGGGGTGAACCCCTGATTTTTCAAGCGCTTGACGGTTCCGTGAACGGCCGTGAAAGCGCCCCTTGATCTGTCGTTTTCCGTCCTTCTTCGTCGCCCCCGCCCCCCGTCGCGGCGATTCCCTTGCGCTGGTGCCGTCCGGGGCCGGTCCGCCAGCGGGCATGATGACCGCCCCGGGCCGGAAGGGCAAGGCCGTGGGACCGATTGTCTCCCGAAGGGGGCACGGAGGGAAGGAGCGCCCGGAAGGGAAGGGGGCGGGGTGCGTTCATGTCTCCTCGTCCAGCGCCTCGATCACGAGCAGGACGAAGAGGATGGGGCACGCCACCCAGCTTGCGAGAACGGCCAGGGCCGGGGCGCTGTCGATCAGGAAGCGACCGGCAAAGACCTGCTGGACATGATAGACGATGCCGGCGGTGGTCAGGGAAACCGCCGTCGAGGCCAGCCCCCATGCCGTGGCCCTGCGCCCGTGCAGGCGTCGCCAGGCGAAGAGCATGCCGGCGGGCGAGGCGAAGACGAGATCGGCGGCCCAGCTCGCCCACATCACCTTCTAGGCATCCGGTTCGAGGCCCGGTGCGAGGAGCGCCCGGGCGCCGGCGCCGCCGTCGGCCAGAGCGGCCAGGTTGAAGAGAAGATGTCCCCCCTGCCAGACCCCATACCACAGGGCAAGGCCCCGAATGATGCGTTCTCGCTGGAAACCGGAACCGCGCATCGCCCTTCCTTCCCATCCCTTCCCACCTGCCGACCGGCTTCCTTGGGCGGCCGCCGGCGTCGCCGCGGCCCGGTTCTCAGAGCGGCGGCAGGTCGCCCTCTGCGCGGCGGGCATGGAATGCGTGCTCGAATTCCTCGAACCGCCCCGCCGCGATCGCCTCTCGCATCTGCGCCATCAGTTCCTGATAATAATGCAGATTGTGCCATGTGAGGAGGATGGCGGCGATGATTTCCTTCGCCCGCACGACATGGTGCAGATAGGCGCGCGAGTAGCCGGTGCAGGCCGGGCAACCGCATTCGGGGTCGAGCGGGCGCGGATCGTCCCGGTGGCGGGCGTTGCGCAGATTGACGGTGCCGAAACGGGTGAATGCCTGGCCGTTGCGCCCCGAGCGCGTCGGCAGCACGCAGTCGAACATGTCCACCCCGCGTTTCACGGCCCCGACGAGATCGTCAGGTTTGCCGACGCCCATCAGATAGCGCGGCCTGTCCGCGGGCAGCATGTCGGGAGCATGATCGAGAACGGCGAACATGCGCGTCTGCCCTTCGCCGACCGCGAGCCCGCCGATGGCATATCCGTCGAAACCGATTTCGGTCAGCTCCCGGGCGCTCTCCTCGCGCAGATCGGGCCAGACCGACCCTTGCTGGATGCCGAACAGGGCATGGCCGGGCCGCGTGCCGAAGGCCGCCTTCGAGCGCGCCGCCCACCGCATCGACAGCCGCATGCTCTCGGCCGCCCGTTCCTTGTCGATCGGCCAGGGAGGGCATTCGTCGAAGGCCATGACGATGTCCGAGCCGAGCAGCCTCTGGATCTCCATCGACCGCTCGGGGGTGAGGCTGTGGCGGGCCCCGTCGATATGGGAGCGGAAGGTGACGCCCTCCTCGGTCAGCTCGCGCAGCGAGGCGAGGCTCATCACCTGATAGCCGCCCGAATCGGTCAGGATCGGCCGGTGCCAGTTCATGAAGCGGTGCAGCCCGCCGAGCGCCGCGATCCGTTCGGCGCCGGGGCGCAGCATCAGGTGGTAGGTGTTGCCGAGGAGGATGTCGGCGCCCGTCGCCCGCACGTTCTCGGGCAGCATCGCCTTGACCGTCGCCGCCGTGCCCACCGGCATGAAGGCCGGGGTACGGATCTCGCCGCGCGGGGTTATGATCGTGCCGAGACGGGCCTTGCCCGATCTCCCGTGCAGGGTGAAGGTGAAGCGGGGCGTGTCGGTCATCTTGTCTCTCATGCTCTGGGGGCATCTGCCCGAAGGGACGGGCAATGGCAAGGGCGGCCGTTCCCGTTCCCGAAGGTTGCGCCCGATGTCTCGCCCTCCCGGAGCGCGACCGTCATCGACAGGATGCCGGCGGCAGCGGAGCGGCCACGCGCTGCCGGGCGCCATGCGCGGCCGATCGGTGCCGCTCTGGACAGCGGGCGACAAATTCCCCATATGTTTGGTCGGGAATTGGCCGCCTGCCCGTGAAGGAAAAGGAGGCGGCGCAGCATCGAGGCACGGCCATGACGGATGAGAGCGGCAGCCGGCAGGAGAGCGGCGCGGAAAGCCCGGTCGGCGGAACGACGGCGGCGAGAGTGGCGGAGGGAGCGGCCGACGCCACGGCGGAAGCCCCGATGGAAGGGGCGCCCCTCATCCGTCCCTCCACGACCGATCATCCGCTCTACGAGGCGGTGGTCGCGCGCTGCCGCGAGGTCTACGACCCCGAGATCCCTGTCAACATCTACGATCTCGGTCTGGTCTATACCATCGAGATCAACGACGAGAACGACGTGCACATCGTCATGACCCTCACCGCGCCGGGCTGTCCGGTGGCGGGCGAGATGCCCGGCTGGGTCGCGGAGGCGGTTAAGGGGGTCGAAGGGGTGCGCCATGTCGATGTCGAGCTCACCTGGGAGCCGCAATGGGGCATGGACATGATGTCCGACGCCGCCCGTCTCGAACTCGGCTTCATGTGACCGGCCTCGGGGGGCTGCCGGGGCATGTTCTCGCAAGGGGCGTCGGCAGCGGGAGAGGAAGCGGACCTTCCGCCCGGGGGCTGGCCCGGTCTCCGAAGGCACGGCGCGGGAGCGAGGCTGCAGGCCGGTGGGGCCCGGAAGCGCCGCGGCCTGCCGGGTCGTCATCGGCGGCATGCTCTGCCCCTGTGCGGGCGGCGATCGGCTTTTCGTCCGCCGCGCCTCTTTCGCCGCCGCGGCTGTTGCCGTTTCCGCATGGGCGGCCTAGTCTGGAACGGCAAGGAGAGGAAGACGGATGTTCGGCATTCCCGGCAAACAGGCAGTGACGCTGACCGAGGCGGCCGCGCGGCGGATCCGCGAGCTGATGGCGCGGTCCGGCAAGAAGGGGCTGCGGATCGGTGTTCGGAAGGGCGGCTGCGCCGGCATGGAATACACCATGGAATATGTCGACGAGATCGGCCCCGATGACGAGGTGGTCGAGCAGGACGGGGCGCGCGTGATGATCGCCCCGATGGCGCAGATGTTCCTCTTCGGCACCGAGATCGACTATCAGGTCTCGCTGCTCGAGAGCGGGTTCCGCTTCAACAACCCGAATGTCGCCGAGGCCTGCGGCTGCGGCGAGTCGATCAAGTTCAAGGATCCCGAGACGCTCAGGGCCGAGCTCGAGAGCAAGGGCTGAGCAAGGCGGCAAGGCTCCGCCAGCACCGGCCGGGCCGGGGCGTGCCGTTCGTCCGGAGCGCAATCGCTGCATGGCATGGCGCAGGGCGGGGCCCTGCGATCCTGTGGCGGCGGGCTCTTCGGCCCGTGCCCCGTACCCGGCGCGCTTGCCGATCCGGCATCCTTCCGGCGTCCGTCCTTGCCGGGTTCCTTGCGGAGCTTCCTGCCGGGGCGATCTTCCCCGTCCGGGGCGGGGCGAGGGCGGCGGCGCCGGTCGCGACTTCATGCATACCTTCGTATACCATCTTCCGTCCCGCTGCCGGATGGGCTAGAGACGGGCTGACGATTCACGGCGCCATCCCCCCGGGGGCGGCCGCCCGAGCGCAGGAGGAGAGGCTGATGGACAAGATCAAGGTGGAGAACAGGATCGTCGAGCTCGACGGCGACGAGATGGCCCGCATCATGTGGCACATGATCAAGGAGAAGCTGATCCTGCCCTATCTCGATCTGCCTATCGAGTATTACGATCTCTCGATCGAGAATCGCGACGCGACCGACGATCAGGTGACGATCGACGCCGCCTACGCCATCAAGCGCCACGGCGTCGGCATCAAATGCGCCACCATCACCCCCGACGAAGCCCGGGTCGAGGAATTCGGCCTCAAGAAGATGTGGCGCTCGCCCAACGGCACCATCCGCAACATCCTCGGCGGGGTGGTCTTCCGTGCGCCGATCATCTGTCGCAACATCCCGCGTCTCGTGCCGGGCTGGACCAAGCCGATCATCATCGGCCGGCACGCCTTCGGCGACCAGTACAAGGCGACCGATTTCCGCTTCCCGGGCCCGGGCAGGCTCGTCATGCGCTTTGAGGGCGAGGACGGCACGGTGCAGGAATACGAGGTCTATGACGCGCCGGGGGCGGGCGTGGCCATGGGCATGTACAATCTCGACGAGAAGATCGCGGATTTCGCCCGCGCCTGCTTCAATTACGGGCTCGAGAAGGGCTACCCGGTCTATCTTTCGACCAAGAACACCATCCTCAAGGTCTATGACGGCCGTTTCAAGGACATTTTCCAGGAGATCTACGAGCAGGAGTTCAAGGACCGGTTCGAGGCGAAGGGCATCTGGTACGAGCACCGACTGATCGACGACATGGTGGCCTCGGCGCTCAAATGGTCGGGCGGCTTCGTCTGGGCCTGCAAGAACTATGACGGGGACGTGCAGTCCGACACGGTGGCCCAGGGGTTCGGTTCGCTCGGGCTGATGACCTCGCTGCTGATGACGCCCGACGGCAAGGTGGTCGAGAGCGAGGCGGCGCATGGCACCGTGACGCGCCACTATCGCCAGCACCAGAAGGGCGAGGCCACCTCGACCAACTCGATTGCCTCGATCTACGCCTGGACCGGGGGGCTCAAGCACCGGGCCAAGCTCGACCGAAACGAGGCGCTGCGCAATTTCGCCGAGACGCTCGAGCGGGTGACGGTCGAGACGGTCGAATCGGGCTTCATGACCAAGGACCTGGCCCTTCTCGTCGGCCCGGACCAGAAATGGCTCACCACCGAGGGGTTCATCGGCAAGGTCGAGGAGAACCTGCAGAAGGCTCTCGGCTGAGTGGAGGCGGAGGTCGGCCTTGCGGCCTCCGGGCCGGGCCCGGGCGGGGGCATGTGCATCACCGGCGGATCGGTCGGCCGATCCGCCGGCCCGGTCGGTACCGGTCAGTAGATGTAGCGGATATGGTCGCTCCAGAAGCGTTCGAGGCGGCGCAACCCGGTGCCGATGTCGCCGAGCGAAGGGTCGCGGAAGAGGCCGGTTTCGTCGAACAGGGCGGCATGGCGGCGAAAGAGGTCATCGACGATGCGCCGCACCTCCTGGCCGCGTTCCGTCAGGCGGATGCGCACCGCCCGCCGGTCGATCTCGCAACGCTTGTGATGCACATACCCCCCCTCGACCAGCTTCTTCAGGTTGTAGGAAACGTTCGAACCCTGGTAATAGCCGCGGGAGCGGATCTCCCCGGCCGTCAGCTCGTTGTCGCCGATGTTGAACAGGAGGAGCGCCTGCACCGGGTTGAGTGCGATGAGGCCGATGCGCTCGAACTCGTCCTTGATCACGTCGAGCAGCAGACGGTGGAGCCGCTCGAGCAGGCCGAGCGTCTCGAGATAGGCCGCATGGCAGCCCGGCCGGGGCGGGGCGGCGGTGGCGGTGTCGGGCGCTGGGCGCATGGCAGATCTCCGAGAGGGAATCACTGCCTTCCCTTTTGCCCGACAAATCCCAACAAATGTTTAACATGCGGGTGATTTCACGCGCCCGATCCGCGCTGGTGGGGTGATTCCTCAGCCTTTTCGGGGAGCGGCGCCGTCATCGGCTGCGCCGCCCGTGCCGAAGGCGACGGCGCGAATCGCCTCGATCAGCGGCCGGTGGGAGGGGGGCGGGGCCAGCCGCCCCGATACCCAGGCGTAGAGATGCTGGTCGTTCTCTTCCAGCAATGCCTCGAGCGCATCGAGGGTGGCCGAATCGAGGCCCTCGAGACGCGCCGCGGCGAAACGGCCGAGAATGATGTCCATCTCCTTGATGCCGCGACGGGTCATCCGCATGTGCAGCCGCTTGAGCCGGGTGGCATGGTCCTCGGTGGTCGGCGCGGGGCTCTTCATGGCATTCTCTCCGATGGGCAGGGCGGCTTCGCCTCTCCTGATGCCACCTCCCGCGGGCAGGTTCAAACCCGATTCCGCCCCGCCATGCTTGCCCCGCGGGAGGGAGCGCGCTAGCAAGACGGGGCAGCGGACCGCGAGGGAGCACCCATGTCGTCGAGAGCCGATGCGTCGCCCGTTCTTGCGCCGCGCCTTGCGCATGTGCGGCCTTCGGCGACGGTGACGATCAGCGCCCGGGCCACCGCGCTGCGCGAGGCGGGGGAGAAGGTGATCGCCCTTTCGGCCGGCGAGAGCGATTTCGCCACCCCGATCCATATCCGCCGCGCCGCCATCGCCGCCATCGAGCGGGGCGAGACGCGCTACACCCCGCCCGACGGCATGAGCGCCCTCAAGGCGGCGGTGGCCGCCAAGTTCCGCCGCGAGAACCGGATCGCCGCGACGCCCGAAACCGTGATCGTCGGCAGCGGCGGCAAGCAGGTCATATTCAACGCCCTTCTGGCCACGCTCGGGCCGGGCGACGAGGTGGTGATCCCGGCTCCTTTCTGGGTTTCCTATCCCGAGATCGTCCGCTTCGCCGAAGCCGAGCCGGTGATCGTGCCGACGCGGCCGGCCGAGGGCTGGAAGCTCTCTCCCGAGGCGCTCGAGGCCGCCCTGAGCGAACGCACGCGCTGGCTCGTCCTCAACTCGCCGGGCAACCCCACCGGCGCCGGCTATGGGGCCGCGGAGCTTGCCGCCCTGGCCGAAGTGTTGCGGCGCCATCCCCATGTGCTGGTGCTCTGCGACGACATTTACGAACACCTCGCCTATCCCCCCTTCCGTTTCGCGACGCTCGCCGCCGTCGCGCCCGATCTGGCGGAGCGGGTGCTGACGGTGAACGGCGTCTCCAAGGCCTATGCCATGACCGGCTGGCGCATCGGTTATGCCACGGGGCCTGCATGGCTGATCGGGGCGATGCGGGTGATCCAGTCGCAATCGACATCGAACCCCTGCACCTTCTCCCAGCATGCCGCGCTGGCGGCGCTCGAGGGGCCGCAGGGATTTCTCGAGGAATGGCGCATGGTCTTCATGCGCCGCCGTGACAAGGTGGTGGCGACGCTGTCGGCGATCGAGGGGATCACATGTCCGACACCGCAGGGGGCGTTCTACGTCTTCCCCGAAATCGGGGCGCTCCTCGGCCGGCGCACGCGAAAGGGACGGGCGATCACCGATGACACCGCCTTCGCCCTGGCGTTGCTCGAGGAAGCGGGTGTGGCCGTCGTGCCCGGCGCGGCCTTCGGCCATGCAGGGGCGATCCGCCTCTCCTATGCGGCGGCCGATGCCGAACTCGAGGAGGCGCTGGCGCGGATCGCCGAGTTCTGCACCGATCTGCGCTGAGGGACGGGGCGCGCTCGGTCGGCAAAGGCGCGCCCCGGCTCTCCCCTCTTGGGGGCCGGGACGGCGGCCTTTCCGGTCATTGCAGCTTGATGACCGCCGGTTTCATCCAGCCGCCCTGAACCGCATATGTGCGGACGAGCTCGGGCGTGATCACGATTTCCTTGCTCTGACCGGGCTCGATCGGCCCGACCGACCAGGCGCCGTCGCCCGTGGCCGGTTCCGAGACGATCGTCACCGGCTCGTCGCCGCGGTTGTGGATCCTGAGCGTCGCTCCGGCCGGGACCGCGATCTCGGGCGGGAAGATCGTCGGACCGACGACATCCACCTGTTCGCTGGCGAAGGCGGCAGGGGTCGCGAGCAATGCCAGCGTCATTGCCAGGGCCGTCGTCACCGGAGCATGTCTCGTTGTCGTTTTCATTGTCGTCTCCATCGTTGTGATACCGCAATGGCGCCGCAGCGGGTAAGGCCGCGGGCGAGCGATGTGCCGTGCCGGAGCCCGGCCATGAGGCAGCCTCGCCGCTCGAGCCCGGCCCGCCGGCTGTCCGGCCCGAAACGGTGCCCGTGTGGTGCCATGTGCGACGGACTCCGCAATGCCGTGTGCTGCGTTGCATGCGCGTTCCGCAGTTCGGACCGTTCTCTCCTCGAGCCTTGCATCCCGGCGCGGGCCGGGTTCATTGTCTTCTCCACCTGACCCGATGAATGGGCCGCGCGAAGGGCCGAAATGGGGCGATCGCAGGCCATTGACCCCGCATCGCGAACGAAAGGGCTGAAGATGGTGAAACTGGTCAGATACGGAAACAGCGGCGCCGAGAAGCCGGGCGCGATCGATTCGCAGGGAAGACTGCGCGATCTGTCGGCCCATGTTGACGACATCGGCCCCGCCACCCTTGCCGACCGGGCGTGGCTTGGCGCCCTCGTCGTCGAGGATTGCCCGCTGGTCGAAGGCCCGGTGCGGCTGGGCCCGCCGCTCGCCCGGCCGGGCAAGTTCATCGGGATCGGCCTCAACTATTCGGATCATGCCGAGGAGGCGGGCATGCCGATTCCGGAAGCGCCGATCGTCTTCATGAAGGCGACCTCCTCCATCGCAGGGCCGCAGGATCCGCTGCGCCTGCCGCAGAGGGCACGGAAGACCGACTGGGAGGTCGAGCTCGGGGTGGTCATCGGCCGCGAGGCGCGGGAGGTGACGCCCGAGACGGCGCTTTCCCATGTTGCGGGGTATCTCGTCGTCAACGACATTTCCGAACGAGCCTGGCAGCTCGAACGGGGCGGCCAGTGGACTAAGGGCAAGAGCCATGCCGGTTTCGGCCCGATCGGCCCGTGGCTGGTGACGACCGACGAGATCCCCGACCCGCAGTCGCTCGGTCTGTGGCTGAAGCTCAATGGCGAGGTGATGCAGCAGGGAAATACCGGGCGGATGATCTTCACCGTGGCCGAGCTCATCGCCGATCTCAGCCGCTACATGACGCTCGAGCCCGGCGACATCATCACCACCGGCACGCCGCCCGGCGTCGGCATGGGACGCGACCCGCAGCGCTTCCTCAGACCCGGCGACGTGATGGAGCTCGGCATCGACGGCTTGGGAAGCCAGTCGATCACGGTCGAGGAAGCAGGGTGAGGCAGGCGGGCTTCAAAAATGCACGGCAACTTATTGGAATAGATTGAAAATGCCGTCCTCGCCCGAAAGGGGGGATCGTCGGCTGGCCCGTCTGCTCTGGCAGGCCGGGCTGCGTGCGGCCGAACCGGGAGCGGCGCTTCGAGAGGCGCTTGCCGCCGGTGCCGACTGGTCGCTTCCGCCGCAGGGGCGGCTCGTTCTTCTCGCGATCGGCAAGGCGGCCCCGGCGATGCTGGCGGCGGCCCGGGCCCATGCCCGGGACCGCGGGCTGCGGCCCGAAAGCTGGTGCGTCACCACTCGCGAGAACGCCGCCCTTGCCCGGGCGGCGGCCCCCGACCGGTTGTTTCTTGCGGGGCATCCGCTGCCCGACGCGGCAGGGCACGACGCCGCGAGGGCCATTCTTGCCATGGCCCGCGGGCTCGGGCCGGCCGACCGGCTGGTGGCCCTCGTCTCGGGTGGCGCCTCGGCGCTCCTGCCCGCGCCGGTCGCGGGGCTGTCCCTCGCGGACAAGGTTGCCGTGACCCGGCTGCTTCTCGCTCACGGCTTCACGATCGACGAGATCAACCGCGTCCGCCAGGCGCTGTCACAGATCAAGGGCGGCCAGCTCGCGCGTCTGGCGGCGCCGGCACAGGTCGAAAGCTGGCTGCTGTCGGACGTGATCGGGGACGACCCCGCCGTCATCGGATCGGGGCCGACGGCCTGGGCGGCGGCCTCGGCGCGACAAGCGCGGGCTCTCCTCGAGGGCAGGAGGATATGGAATCGGTTGCCGGCGGCCGTGCGGACAGCCCTTGCGCACCGGGCGGCCGCGGACGATCTGCCGCTCGCCCGGCCGGAGAATGCCGCCGCGCCCGTCCTCATCGGCTCGAACGCCCTCTCGCGCGCGGCGATGGCGGAGGAGGCCGCACGTCGCCTTGGTGCGAAGAATGTCGTGATCGTGCAAGAGCCGCTCATTGGTGATGTCGCACGGGAAGCCCGTCGGCTCCTGGAGAGAGCGGCTGCGCTGCCGGTGGAGGGCCCGGTGGCGCTCCTCGCCGGTGGCGAGCCGGTCGTCACGCTCGAAGGAACCGGAAAGGGTGGTAGAAATCAGGAGCTTGCGTTGCGTTTCTCAAGCGAGGCGGCACGGGCCGGTCTCGGCGGGAGGTGGGCGTTTCTCGCTGCCGGAACCGACGGGCGCGACGGGCCGACGAAGGCGGCGGGCGGGCTTGTCGATGAAGGCACGATTGACCGCATCCGTGCAAGAGGGCTCGTGCCCGAATCCCTGCTGGCGGCGAATGACAGTCACCGGGCGCTCGCGGCTGCGGGCGATCTGTTCGTCACCGGGCCGACCGGCACCAATGTCGCCGATCTGCATGTCTTCGTGCGTCTGCCCCCGGAACGGGAAGGCCGCGGCTGACGGTGCCGGGAACGGAAGGAAGGGGATCCGTCCCTTGCCGCCCGCGGATGCCTCAGACCTGCCCGCCCGCGATGGCGATCGTCTCGCCGTTGATGCTGCCCGAGCGGGGGCCGCAGAGCATGACCGCCGCCTCGGCCACTTCCTCGGGTTCGATCAGCCGGCCGTGGCGGTTGTCCTTCACCATCGCCGCCAGCGCCTCCTCGAGGGTGATGCCCGAGCGTTCGGCGATCAGCTTCATGTTGCGCTCCACGATCGGGGTGCGGACATAGCCGGGGCACAGGGCGTTGGCCGTGATGCCGTCCTGCACATGCTCCTCGGCGATCACCCGCGTGAGCCCGATCACGCCGTGTTTCGACGCCGTGTAGGCACCGCCATAGCGCAGCCCCCTGAGCCCCGCGATCGAGGAGATGGTGATGATGCGGCCCCAGCCCTCGTCCACCATGCCGGGCAGACATTCGCGGATGGTGAGGAACACGCCGTCGAGATTGGTGCGCATGATGCGGTGCCAGAAGTCGAGCGTCATCCGGCGCACCGGCACCGTCTCGGCGATGCCGGCATTGGGCACGCAGATCTGCACCGGCCCGTCGGCGGCGATCGCTTCGGTGATGGTGCGGCGGATGTCGTCCTCGTCGGTCACGTCCATCACCCGCGGGAAGATCCGCGGATCGAGAGCCGCGACTTCCTCGAGCACTTCGAGGCGCCGGCCGGTGATCGTCACCTTCGCCCCGGACTCGGCAAGCGCCAGGGCGATGGCCCGGCCGATGCCGGTGCCGCCGCCGGTGACGAGGGCGTGCTTTCCCGAAAGGTCGATCTGATACATGGCGTGCGCTCCCTGTCGTGCCGGCCCGGAGCCGGTGTGCGTTCTGCGCCCCGGCGAGGGGGATTCCAGGAAGCACTTTGCCATCTCGCGACCGGCAATCAACCCTGCCGCAACGTCAGGGAGACGCGGTCCGGCGCCCGGCCTCAGCCCTTGGGAGGCGTGGAGAAGGCTGCCTCGATACGCTTGACGATCTCCTCCTTCGTGCCCGGATAGGTCGGCAGGCCGCGCTTGAGCCAGCCGGGCCCGGCCTTCGAGCCGGCCATGCCCTCGGAAACATCGACGAGGCCGGGAAATCCCTGGGTCGCCAGGGTCTTCACCACATAGCCGGAGCGGTTGCCCGTGCGGCAGATGAGGGCGATCGGCTTTTCCGGGTTCCGCTGCCGGAGCACCACCAGCGCCTTGACAAATGCCGGATCGCGCATGTTGATCGCCAGCGCCCCTTCGCCGACGCCGGTTTCGGCCCATTCGGGCGGGGTGCGGATATCGACGAGGATGATCTCGCCGGCCTTCGCCTTCTCGTAGGCGGTGGGGGCGTCGAGCGTGCCGAAGGGGGCGGCTTTCGCACCGCCGCCTTCTCCTTCCGGGGGAGCGTTCTTCGGCGCGTCATGGCCGGCACGGGCCGGGCCGGGGCCGAGAAGGGGCAGGGCGAGCAGACTCGCAAGAGGGGCGAGCAGGGCGCGGCGGCCGGGGTGGATCGGGGGCATTCGTGTCTCCTCGTGCATCATGCATTGTGTGGGCGGGGCCGTCGCGGGCCGCGTTTGGCGAACCGGGCCGGGGCGGGCCTTCCGCTCGACGGGGCGGGCGGGGCCGCGGCAGTATGCATCGCCCATAGCGGCGTGCAATCGCACGGGAAGGTCCTGGCCGTCCCTTTCACGCAGCTGTGACCGGAAGTGATTCCTCCTGCCGTCCTTCGTTCGGCGGGCGCTGCGTCAGCCGGTCGCAGGCATGGGGCCGCCTGCATACACTTGCCTTGCCCCCCCATGCCGCTAAAACGGCAGGATGACCGGGGCTGCGGCCCTTCCGGCGCCGACGATCACGACATGGCGCCACAACGATGCAACGAGGGAGAGCGACGCATGAAGATCGGCGCACCCAGGGAAAGACATCCGGGCGAGAAGCGGGTCGCCATGACCCCGAAATCGGCCCGGGAGCTGATGAAGATCGGCCATGAATGCCTGATCGAGGCCGGCGCCGGTGAAGAGGCCGGCTTTCTCGACCGGGACTACGAGGAAGCGGGGGTGAAGATCGTCCCCGATCTCGCCGCGCTTTATGAGGAGGCCGAGGTCGTCACGCGCGTGCGGCCCCCGGAGGAAGAGGAGATGAAACGGCATCTGCGCAAGGGGCAGATCCTGATCTCCTTCTTCTGGCCGGCGCAGAACGAGAATCTGATGAAGATCGCCGCCGACAAGGGGGCGACGGTGCTGGCGATGGACATGATCCCGCGCATCTCGCGGGCCCAGAAGATGGACGCGCTTTCCTCGATGGCCAACATCGCCGGCTACCGGGCCGTGATCGAGGCGGCGGAACATTTCGGCCGCTTCTTCACCGGTCAGGTGACGGCGGCGGGCAAGATCCCGCCGGCCAAGGTGCTGGTGATCGGAGCCGGCGTCGCCGGACTGGCCGCCATCGGCACGGCGGTGAGCCTCGGGGCGATCGTGCGTGCCTTCGACGTGCGCCCCGAGGTGGCCGAGCAGATCGAATCGATGGGCGCCGAGTTCCTGATGCTCGACTTCTCCGATTCGGGGCTCTCCTCCGAGGACGGCTATGCCAAGCCGGCGAGCCCCGAATTCCTCGAGGCGGAAATGAAGCTCTTCCGCCAGCAGGCGCCCGACGTGGACATCGTCATCACCACCGCGCTCATCCCCGGCCGGCCGGCGCCGAAGCTGTGGACGCGCGACATGGTCGAGATGATGAAGCCGGGCTCGGTGATCGTCGATCTGGCGGCCGAGCAGGGCGGCAACTGCGAACTCACCGTGCCGGGCGAGCTCTACGAGACGGAGAACCGGGTCAAGATCATCGGCTATACCGACATGCCGAGCCGCATGGCGACCACGGCCTCGGAGCTCTACGCGACCAATATCCGCCATCTGATCGGCGATCTGACCCCGGATAAGGACGGCGCGATCGTGCTCGACATGGAGGACGAGGTCATCCGCCATGCCACGGTGGTGCATGGGGGCGAGATCACCTTCCCGCCGCCGCCGGTGAAGGTGTCGGCGGCGCCGAAGAAGCCGGCCGCCCGGCCCGAGAAGACCCCCGAAGAGATCGCCGCCGAGGAGGCGGCGGCCCGGCGGCGGGCCGGGATGCGCCAAGTGGCGCTGCTCGTTCTCGGCGGCATCGCGATGTATTTCATCGGCCTTTATGCGCCGCCCGCCTTCATGCAGCACTTCATCGTCTTCGTGCTGGCGGTCTTCGTCGGCTTCCAGGTGATCTGGAACGTAAACCATGCGCTGCACACGCCGCTGATGGCCATCACCAACGCGATCTCGGGCATCATCGTCATCGGTGCGCTTCTGCAGATCGGGGCACCGCAGCTGATCGTCCAGGTTCTCGCCGCCGTCTCGGTGCTGATCGCGACGATCAACATCGTCGGCGGCTTCTGGGTCACGCGGCGGATGCTGCAGATGTTCAGGAAATCCTGAGGCGGGAGAGAGATCATGATCAGCACAGGACTTCAGACCGCCGCCTACATTGCCGCAACGGTGCTCTTCATCCTCGCCCTCGGCGGGCTCTCGAACCACGAGAGCGCCAAGCGGGCGGTGTGGTTCGGCATCGTCGGCATGGCTCTCGCCATTCTGGCCACCATCTTCGGACCCGGCGTCGCGATCAACGCGCTGCTGATTGCCGCGCTCGTCATCGGTGCGGTGATCGGGGCGTGGGTGGCGATCCGCGTCGAGATGACGGGCATGCCCCAGCTGGTGGCGCTGCTGCACTCCTTCGTCGGCCTGGCCGCCGTCTTCATCGGCATCAACTCCGACATCATGGCCCTCGAGTTCCCGACCGAGGCCGAGAAGATCATCCACGAGGCGGAGATCTTTCTCGGGGTGTTCATCGGTGCCGTCACCTTCACCGGTTCGCTGGTGGCCTGGGGCAAGCTCTCGGGACGAATCGACGGCAAGCCGCTGACGATCCCGTTGCGCCATATGTGGAACGCGCTCGTCATCATCGCCTCCTTCGGGCTGATGATCCTCTACATGGAGGGCGCCGGCTCCTGGTCGCTCTACGTGATGACGCTGCTTGCGCTCCTTCTCGGCTGGCATCTCGTCATGGGGATCGGCGGCGCCGACATGCCGGTGGTCGTCTCGATGCTCAACTCCTATTCGGGCTGGGCCGCGGCGGCGACGGGCTTCCTGCTCGGCAACGACCTTCTGATCGTGACCGGGGCGCTCGTCGGTTCCTCGGGTGCGATCCTCTCCTACATCATGTGCCGGGCGATGAACCGTTCCTTCATCTCGGTGATCCTCGGCGGTTTCGGCGGCGCCAGGGGGCCGCAGCAGGCGGTCGAGGGGGAGATGGTCGCGACCGACCCCGAAAGCGTGGCCGCAGCGCTCGAGGCGGCGAAGAACGTCATCATCGTGCCGGGCTACGGCATGGCGGTGGCCCAGGCCCAGAATGCCGTCTCCGAACTCGTCCGCAAGCTGCGGGAGAAGGGCAAGAACGTCCGTTTCGCCATCCACCCGGTGGCCGGCCGCCTGCCGGGGCACATGAACGTGCTGCTTGCCGAGGCCAAGGTGCCCTACGACATCGTGCTCGAGATGGACGAGATCAACGAGGACTTCCCCGAGACCGACGTGGTGATCGTCATCGGCGCCAACGACATCGTCAACCCGGCGGCGCAGGAGGATCCGAATTCGCCGATCGCCGGCATGCCGGTGCTCGAAGTGTGGAAGGCGGGACAGGTGATCGTCCTCAAGCGCGGCCAGGGCACGGGCTATTCGGGCATCGAGAACCCGCTGTTCTACAAGGAGAACACCCGGATGCTCTATGGCGACGCCAAGGACTCGGTCGAGAAGGTCATCCAGGCACTCGACTGAGCCGGGCGAGAGAACTGGCAAGCGTAAAGAGGGGCGGCGCGGAAGGGCCGCCCCTTTCGTTTGCGCTGTTCCGGGCGCAGGTCTAGAAGCGGGAAAGGCAGACCGCATGGGAGCATGCACGGGAGACGCCGGCTTCGCGGGATCGGCCTTCGGAAGAGCGGAAGGGAGCGCGTGATGGGCGAGAGGGGCGAGGCGGAGCGGAAACGGGGCGCTGCCGCCCCGCGGGGCGGGCCGCGAGGACGCGCCGCGACGCCCCTGCCGGCAGCGGTGTGGGTGCTCGGCTTCGTCAGCCTGCTGATGGACGTCTCCTCCGAGATGGTGCACGGGCTCCTGCCGGTATTCCTCGTCGTCACCCTCGGCGCGTCCACCGTCACCCTCGGCATCATCGAGGGGCTCGGCGAAGGGGTGGCGCTGATCGTCAAGCTGTTCTCGGGGCTCCTGTCCGACCGTCTCGGCCGGCGCAAGCTCTTGGTGCTCGCGGGCTATGGCCTTTCCGCGCTTACCAAGCCGCTCTTTGCTCTTGCCCAGGGGGCGGGGCTGGTGCTGCTCGCGCGGCTGGTCGATCGGATGGGCAAAGGTATCCGTGGCGCGCCGCGCGATGCGCTGATCGCCGATGTCACCCCGCCGGCCGTTCAGGGCGCGGCCTACGGGCTGCGCCAGACGCTCGACACGGTGGGCGCCGTGATCGGCCCGCTGATCGCGCTGGTGCTGATGGAGCTCACGGGGGGCGACATTCGCACCGTCTTCTGGGTGGCGGCCATTCCCGGTTTCCTCGCCGTGGCGCTGATCGTCTTCGCCGTTCCCGAACCGGTGCGTCCGGGCACGGGAAGCGCTGCCGCCCCGGCCTTCGAGCGGGCGGCGCTCCGGGCGCTCGGCCGGCCTTTCTGGAAGATCGTCGTCGTCGGGGCGCTGGCCGCGCTCGCGCTCTTTTCCGAAGCCTTTCTCGTGTTGCGGGCGCTCGACGCCGGTTTCGCCATGAACCATGCGCCGCTGGTGCTCGTCATCCTGTCGGTGGTCTTCGCCCTGACAGCCTATCCGGCGGGCCGCCTGCAGGACCGGATCGGCGGCAAGGGCATCGTCATGACCTCGCTGCTGGCGCTGGCTCTGGCCCATTTCCTGTTCGCCTTTTCCTCCGCCCCTGCGCCCTTCGTCGCCGCGCTTCTCTTCTGGGGGCTGCATTTGGGGCTGAGCAAGGGTGTGTTCGCGGCGCTCGTCGCGGCCGCGGCGCCGGCGGCGTTCCGGGGCACGGCCTTCGGCGTCTTCAATCTCGTGGCCGGTGGCATGCTGCTGCTCGGCAACGGGCTGGCCGGGCTTCTGTGGCATCTCGCGGGGCCTCGGGCGACCTTCCTCGCGGCTGCGGCCGTCGCCCTGGCGGCGATGGGGGCGGCAGGTGCTCTGATCGAAGGGAGGCGCCGCCGCCCGGATGCATCCTCTTCGGGCTGATCCCCCGTCGCCGTTTCCGCCGGGCAGGACGAGAAGGGCGACTCCTCCTCCTCCCTTCTCCTCCTCCGGCCCCTGCGGCGTGCCTGGCGCGGGGAGGGCCGGCCTTTCCGCGTCCGCGGGCGGCGGCCCTGCCGCTTCTGCGCTGCACGGCCGAAGGAAATGCGTCCGATCCCTGCAGCGGCGGCCACCTCGTCGGGGCCGCGCGGGCCGGGCCGTGTCTTCCGAGGTTTCCTCGGCCGCCTCGTCAGGATGTCGCGGTGGGGCTCCCGCCATTGCACTTTGCCACGAAAGCCGCATGATGACGCCAAGAGGGAACGGGCCGTTGTCGTCGGAGCGCTCGGGGCGCCCCGGGGGGAAGGGCACCGGGCCGAAGAGGACGACGAGGAACGCGATGCCGCTGCCGCCCGATCACCCGCTGCGCTACCAGCTGGTCCACGAGCTCCACGCGCGACCTTCTCCCCGGCTCCGGGCGCCCTGTCATGCGGTCTTTCTGGCCATCAAGAAGCCGCGCGATGCCGCCAATCGCGATCGCGAGGAGGACCGGCGCCACCTGATCGAGCTGCTCGACCGGTTCGGCGCCAACCATCCGCCCGAAGGGGCCTCCCATTATTACGGCCAGGTCGGCAAGTATCATCTGCGCTGGGAGTGCTACACCGAATTCGTCACCTACACGATCTTCGTGGACGGGGTGGCGGAAAAACCCTTCGATCCCGACGCCTATGACGTGTTCCCCGCCGACTGGGTGGCGCGGGCGCCGGGCCTCACGCTGACCGCCGCGCTGGTGCGCGTCGAGCTCTGGGCCGAGCCGGAGCCGCCCGACGAGGAACGGATCCGCAGCTGGTTCTCCCCCGATGCGCTCTGTTTCTCGCGCGTCAATGACGATTCGGCCTTCGTGGCGACCGATTTCATGCTCGACCCGACAGGTTCGATCCGCTTTGCCGTCTTCGCCCGGCCGCACATATCCGAGCGGCGGCTCGGACGGATCATCCAGCGGATCCTCGAACTCGAGGCCTACAAGTCGATGGCGCTTCTCGGTCTGCCCCGTGCCAAGGAGGTAGCCCGCCGCATCAACCGGCTCGACGTGGTGCTGGCCCGGGAAGTGCAGGCGATGAACGATTCCGACACCCCGCCCGAAGAGACCCTCGAACGGCTGCTCGACATCGCATCGGAAATCGAGGAGCAGGTGTCGGGCACGGCCTATCGCTTCGGGGCGTCGGAAGCCTATGCCCAGATCATGCGCGAGCGGATCGAGCTTCTGCGCGAGGAGCGGATCGAGGGGCGGATGACGATCCGCGAATTCATGACCCGCCGTTTCGAACCGGCCATGCGGACCATCTCCTCGGCCGCGCTGCGGCTCGAACAGCTGGCGGTGCGGGCCAAGCGGGCCGGTGACCATCTGCGCACCCGGGTCGATGTCGAGCGTGCGGAGCAGAACCAGGAGCTGCTGGCCAGCATGGACCGCCGCGTGGCACTGCAATTGCGGCTCCAGCACACGGTCGAGGGCTTCTCGATCATCGCCCTGAGCTACTATGCCGTCAATCTCGTGACCTATGTCGTCTATCCCTTCGGCAAGGATTTCGGCATCGACAAGGCATGGCTCACGGCCGCCGCCGTGCCGCCGACGGTGCTTTTCGTCTGGTGGGTGATACGCTCGATTCGCCTTCGCCTCGAGAAGAGCGAACGCAAGGGGCGGCCTCTCGATCTGTGAAGGGGGCGTCCTGTCGGCCGCGGTCGGCACACGGGGAGCCGCCCCCCTTTGCCATTGACCACCGGTCGCCCGGAGCGCAGATTGTCGCGTGAAGGGCCGGCCGCCGGCACGCATGCGCCGACGGGGGCCGTCATCACCGGATCACTGGAGGACGCACCATGCCCATCCGCAATTCCATCGCCGCCATGCAGGAAGAGATCGCCGGGTGGCGCAGGCAACTGCACGAGAAACCCGAGCTGATGTTCGACACCGGGAACACCGCCCGCTTCGTCGCCGGAAAGCTGCGGGCGTTCGGCGTGGACGAGGTGCATGAGGGGATCGCGAAGAACGGCGTCGTTGCCGTCATCCGCGGCCGTGGCAACGGTGCCGGGCGCACCATCGCCCTGAGGGCCGACATGGATGCATTGCCGATCGAGGAGGCGACCGGCAAGCCCTGGGCCTCGAAGGTGCCGGGCAAGATGCATGCCTGCGGCCATGACGGGCACACGGCGATGCTGCTCGGGGCGGCGAAGCACCTGGCCGAAACCCGCGACTTCGACGGCACGGTGGTGCTCTTGTTCCAGCCGGCCGAGGAAGGGGGCGGCGGCGGCGCGGTGATGGTCGAGGAAGGGGTGATGGAACGGTTCGGCATCGAGGAGGTCTATGGCATGCACAACATGCCGGGCCTGCCCGTCGGCCGGTTCGCCATCCGTGCCGGCGCCTTCTTCGCCTCGGCCGACCAGTTCACCCTCGTCATCCGCGGCAAGGGAGGACATGCGGCGATGCCCCACAAGGTGGTCGATCCGATCGTGGCGGCTTCCCATGTGGTGACGGCGCTCCAGACCATCGCCTCGCGTTCGGTCGATCCGATCGAGCAGGTGGTGGTGTCGGTGACGACCTTCCGTTCCGAGGGGGACAGCCACAGCGTCATTCCTCCGGCCGTGACGCTCAAGGGCACGGTGCGCACCCTCGACGAGGCGGTGCGCGATCTGGCCGAAGAGCGCTTCCGGGAGATCGTCACCCATATGGCGGCCGCCTTCGGTTGCCGCGCCGAGATCGACTATCAGCGCGGCTATCCGGTGATGCGCAATCACCCGCAGGAGACCGAATTCGCCCGCGAGGCGGCCCGTGCCGTGGCCGGGGAGTGCGACGAGGCGCCGCGCATCATGGGGGGAGAGGATTTCGCCTACATGCTCAACGCCCGTCCCGGCGCCTACATTCTCGTCGGCAATGGCGAGACGGCGGCGCTCCACCACCCGGAATACGACTTCAACGACGAGGCGATCCCGGCCGGCGTCAGCTGGTGGGTCGAGCTTGTCGGCCGGCGGCTGCGGCGCCGCGAGACCGGCGGGGAGGAACGGGCGGCATGAACGGGGATATGAACGGGGATCCGGCGGATTACTGATCCGAACGCTACCGCCGCCCCGCCGAGGACTATCTCTTCGGCACCGCCCCGGCGGCCTTCCGCGTCGAAAACCCATGGGTCCTGACCTGCCCCGGCGGGCGGTCGCGCGCTCTCGCCGGCCGACGGGGAGGGGCGCGATGCCGTTCATCCGGCCGCCACGGCTGGGCAATCGCCGCTTTCGATCTTGCCGCCCCGCTCTCGATCGGGCCGCGGCGCTGGCTGCCGAGGAAGGGATGCAGGTCGAATTCCGCCTTGACGGTCTTGACGACGGCGCCCGGGCGACCGAGGTCGGCGGCTACGATCTGATTCTCGGCATCTTCATCCAGATATTCGGCAACGAAGCGCGCAAGGCGCGCAAGCCCCGCCTCTGACGCAACGCCACGAGGGCGGATGTCGGGAAACGGCAAGCATGGCGAGATCTTGTCGGAATTCGACAAGAGGGCTGTCACCCTTTCATTCACCTCATAAACCTGAGTTTATGCAGCTATATTCCAGGTTTACGAAGTGATTGCTAATCCTGTGGTGGATGGCCGCCGGGCAGGAATGGTGCCATGTCTCGCTCAGCCCGCGAGGGTATGCCGGAGCCGCGACAGGCAGGAGACCGTACCACTTCCGGGTGTCCAGCAGGAGGCAGGAGCGGCTCCGGCATCGTGACAGCAGAATGTGAGCGGCGGGCCATCGTCGCTCGGAACTCGGGAGAGAGGACATGAAGAAACTGAAGAGCAGCACGGCCATGCTGGCGGCCCTGGCGGCCCTGGCGGTCCTGGCGGCGCCGATGGTCGTGACGGCCCAGACCGCACCGAATGCAGGGGGAACCACCCCGAAACCGATCGCAACCACCCCGGCCGGCGGCAACGCAGGGACCGGCGGGACGACTGGTGGCAACACCGGAACGGGCGGCACGACCGGTGGAAACACTGATGGCACGACTGGCGGTGCTGCGGGCGGCAATGCCGGTGGAAACACTGGTGGCACGACCGGTGGGAATACCGGGGGTGCCACGGGCGGCAACGCTGGGACCGGCGGGACGACTGGTGGAAATGCCGGAACGGGCGGCACGACTGGTGGTGCTGCGGGCGGCAATACCGGTGGAAACACTGGTGGCACGACCGGTGGGAATACCGGGGGTGCCACGGGCGGCAACGCTGGCACCGGCGGCACGACTGGCGGAAATGCCGGAACGGGTGGAACGACTGGTGGCAACACCGGGACCGGTGGAACGACTGGCGGCGCCACGGGCGGCAATGCCGGGGGTAACGCTGGGACCGGTGGAACGACTGGCGGCAACACCGGGACCGGTGGAACGACTGGCGGCGCCACGGGCGGCAATACCGGTGGAAACACTGGCGGCACGACTGGCGGCGCCACGGGTGGTGGTCTGGCCGGCCTGCTGTCGCAGATCCTCGGCAGCGACGCCACGATCCTCGAAATGCAGAACCGCAACGGCAACGTGAAGGTCGAGGCACTGCAGGGCAATGCCAAGGTCGAGGTCGTGATCGACCCCGCCACCGGTGCGGTGCTCAACATGGAGCGCGACATGATCGGCTCGGCCCAGGAGCGCGCCGAACTCGAGGATCAGGCGATGGGCTCGATCGGTCAGGCCCTCGGCGGCCAGGGCGGCTTTGGCGGCTTCGGCGGCGGTGAGCATGAGGATGACGACCATGGCCATGCCGCCAGCGCCGGGAACGGCACCATGGGCGGCATGGCAGGCCCTGCCGGCAACGAGGACGAAGGTGACGACGATCACGGTGCTTCGGGCATGGGCGGTGCCGCCGGTGCGGCAGGAGCCGGCGCAGGCGCCGGTGGCGGCCAGGGCAGCGGTACCGGTGGGGGCGCCGGTGCGGGCGCCGGTGCCGGTGGGGGCGCCGGTGGCGGTCATGGTGGCGAAGGCGGCGACCATGGCGACGAAGGGGACGATTGACCCCTTCGCCCTCCGCACCGCTCGAGGGGCACGCCGCCGCGAAGGTGGCGTGCCCCCGCTCTCTTGAATGGCCTGAGCAGGAATGTCCCCTTGCGGCCATGCATGATCTGGATGCAGGATCGGATCCATGAAAAAGCTCAACGATCACCGCAAACGGCCTTTCGAGATGCCCGTGCTGGCACTGGCCCTCCTGTTGTCTTTCGCGCCGGCGCCGCTCATGGCGCAGGCGGCTCCGCAGGACGAGATCCTGCGCAAGCTGACGCGCGAGGGCTATGCCCGTATCGAGGTCCGCCGGACCCTTCTCGGGCGCGTGCGGATCCTCGCCGAGGAAGACGGGCGCCGGCGCGAGATCGTCGTCGATCCTTCCAGCGGGGAGATCCTGCGTGACTATGTGAGCGACAAGGAAAGGGAGCGGCAGGAGGGCGGGCTCTTCGGCTGGCTCTTCGGCGGAGGGGACGGCGAAGGAGGCGGATCATCCGATGACGGCGCCCATGCCGGCTCCGGCTCGCAGGGCCAGGGTACGGGCGGCGATCACGATTCGGAGAATGCCGGTGGGAGCGACGGGCCGGGCGGTGGCAGCCAGGGGGAGGATGGCGGCGGTGATCACGGCGGAAATGGCGATGATGGCGGTGATCACGGTGGCGGCGGCGACGGTGGTGACGGCGGCGATGATCACGGCGGCCACGGAGGAAAGGATGACTGAGCCCTTGCGGCGGCCGGCTTTCCTCGTCTCCGCGGCGCGGTTCACTCCTCTGCCCATTCCGGGGTGGGGTGGCCCCGGTGATTCCGCTTCCCGAGAGGGGGGGCGGGTCTTCGG